>JAEEGL010523426.1_pt1 | contig 23412 bp, 34 predicted proteins | sample 9134231 | NCBI WGS metagenome assembly JAEEGL01 (sample SAMN16246548, study PRJNA631951) | gut metagenome | biome: gut microbiome; feature: rumen; material: fiber-attached | host: Bos | place: Iran: Karaj | collected 2018-10
AATCTCACCAAAGACGAAGATTTGAAGAAATCCAAAAAGCGATTTACAGATAACAATATGAGCGCGGACAGCTCCGGGCTTTTGCTGTTTCCTCAGAACATGCAGGATATTAAGCAAGTAGAATCAAGCCCGTTTGTGGTGGATCCGAAGGAAACGGAACAGATTAAAACGAACGTGTTTAACTATTTCGGCGTCAATGAAAAGATCCTGCAGAACAGTGCCACGCCGGACGAATACAGCGCATTTTATGAGGGTGCTATAGAGCCGTTTGCAATTCAATTCAGCGACGAAATAAGCGCATGTGTGTATTCCGTGCGAGAGATCAACACGGGCAACTATATATATGCTACTTCTAACCGGCTGCAGTTTATGAGCAACAGCGATAAACGGGCCGTTTCTGAAATGGCCACCAATAGCGGCCTTATGATGCTTGACGAAATCCGCGATATTTGGAACTTGCCGCCGCTGCCGGACGGAGCCGGCCAGGTATTCCCGCATCGCGGTGAGTATTACTACAGCCCCGCCTGGGAACTTCCGGCGAATCAAGAAGAAAAAGAAAATGGAGGGAATTAAAATGCCTTATTTACCGGATGTTAGAGAATACAGGGCCATGAAAATTGCAGTGGTACCGGAACAGCGTGCAGCTGGAGAGGAAGCGCCGGCAACGGAAAGCAAAAGGGTAAGAGGTTATTGCACAACGTATAACGATCCTTATCTACTTTATGCCTTTAATGACGGCGGCACGCGCGTGGAGTTTTGGGAACAGGTTGCGCCGGGCGCTTTTGCTGAGTGCGACGAATCCGACGTAATCATGCAATACAACCACGAGGGCCATGTATATGCCCGAAACAAAAATAATACTATGGAACTCTTTGACGATACACACGGCCACGGCATGGAAGGCGAACTAAACGGCACCACGATAGGGCGCCAGCTTTATGAAGAAATCGCCGGCGGCTACACTACAGAAATGTCGATTGGCTTTACCATTTCCGCGCGTGAACGTGTAGAGAAATGGGAAAACCAGGGCGAAGAGGGAGAGAAATACATCATTATGAATACTATTACCAAAATCGGAAAACTGTATGACGTTTCCGCCGTATCAATTCCGGCTAACCCCGGAACGGAAATCGTACCGCTAACGCGCAGCGCTTACATGGGTGAGGAGATCACCAGGGCGCGCCAGGAGCTGGCAGCAAAGCGCGAAGCAGATAGAAAGCGCCGGGAGCTGGCGCTCAAAATCAAGATCGCAATGGAGGTATAAAGATGAACATTGACGAGATCAACACACGTTTGGCCGCTATTGCCGAAGAGATCACAGCGGAAGGCGCTGACCTTGACGCGCTCAATGCTGAGGTTGAACAGCTGACGGCTAGAAAAAAGGAACTTGCTGACGCGGAAACACAGCGCCAGGAAGTACGAAACAAAATTGCAGCGGGTGCCCTGGATGTGGAAACTGTTGCGCAAATCGACAACACAACATTGGAGGAAAGAAAAATGGATGTAAACGAGATCCGTAACAGCGCAGCATATATTGACGCTTACGCAAATGCTATCCGCAAGGGTGATGACAATTTCATGGAGTGCCGCGCCCTTCTTACTGAGAACGGCTCAGGAACGGTGCCCGTTCCTGCAGTTGTCTATGATATCGTTAAAAACGCCTGGCAGCGTAACACGCTTGTTTCCCGCGTTCGCCGCCTTGCCGTACAGGGCAATTTAAAGGTATCTTTTGAGATTTCCGCAACCGGTGCCGTGGTACACACTGAGGGCGGCGACCCGATCACAGAGGAAACTTTAGTCCTGGGCATCCTTACCATAGTGCCGCAGTCCGTCAAAAAATTTATTAATATCAGCGACGAAGTAGTAGATATGCGCGGCGAAGAGTTTCTGCGTTATATCTATGATGAACTCACTTATCAGATCGCTAAGAAGATCCAGGCGCTTCTTATTGCCGCTATCGAAGCATGCGGCACCGTTTCCACTAACGTGGGCACTACTTGCGTAGGCGTTCCGGTTGTTTCTACCGGATCCATTGCGCTGGGTACTATTGCAAGCGCTATGGGCCAGCTGTCTGACCAGGCTACTAACCCCGTTATCGTTATGAATAAGCAGACATGGAGCGCCTTTAAAGCTGTACAGGCTGCCGGTAACTATGGCTATGATCCTTTCGAAGGCCTGGAGGTTGAGTTTGATAATTCCATCGCATCTTTCTCCGCAGCTACTTCCGGCGTAACATTCGCTTACGTTGGTGACTTCGCAGAAGGCGCACTGCTCACAACCCCGAACGGCGACGATGTGACCATCAAGTACGACGAAACAACCCTGGCTACTAATGACCTTGTAAGAATCATCGGCCGCCAAATGGTGGGTATTGGTATCGTTGGCCCGAACTGCTTCGTAAAGATCGCTAAGCCGACTGAGTAATTTAACAGCTCTACTTTTTGGGAAGGAAGTACGAAAGCTATGAAAACGCCTAAAATTCTTATAGCCGTGCCGTGTATGGATTCCGTGGCGGCACAGTTTAGCCAGGCGCTGGCCATGCTTGAAAAAGAAGGCCAGTGCCTTGTTAGTTTTGTCATTGGAAGCCTTATATATAACAGCCGGAACGATTTGGCCAAACAGGCCATGAAATTTGAATGTGATTTCATTTTATGGCTTGATTCTGATATGGTTTTCCCGCCGGAAACGTTAAAGCATTTACTAAAACGCATTGACGAAACGGGCGCGGATCTCATAAGCGGCCTTTACTTCCGGCGCGTGGCACCGTTCACGCCCGTGGCATATGACAAACTGGAGATAAAAGACGGTAAAGCGGCCTGGAGTGATTACACCGGGCCGCTCACCGGCTTGCAGGAAGTGGCGGGCGTCGGATTCGGCTGCGTACTTATGAAAACCGATATGCTTTTAGAAATGGCTGCACAATATGGCGATTTCTTCGGGCCTATTTACAATGTGGGCGAAGATTTGGCATTTTGCTGGCGTGCCCGGCAGCTGGGCTACAAGATCTATTTAGACACTGACTTGAAGCTCGGCCATGTTGGTCACACAGTTTTTACGCAGCAGTATTATGAAGCACTTAGGGAGGATGAACCAAATGAAGGCAAGAGTTAAAGCCGCATTTTTCAGCGACTACGGGTTATTTAAAAAGGGCGATATCATCGAAGTGAAAGAAAAGGATTTTGACAGCGCTTTGATGGAGCCCGTGGAGCAGGATCCTGCTCCGGCAGATGATCCGAAAGAAGAAACAAAGAAATCACCCGCGAAGCGGGGAAGAAAAAAGGAAGCATAACAGCTTCCTTTTTTTGGCTTTTCTATCTCAATGGGAGGGTTGTGCAATGTCACTACTGAGCGAAACAAAAATCTACCTAGACATAACTGACAATGACCGCGACGGAAAAATCACCCAGCTGTTAAATGCCGGTTATTCTTCTATGACGAAAACCGCGGACGTCGTGACCGTTGCAGATTTCAGCCCGACAAGCGACACCCTGGCTATTGATGACCTTTACAAAGTGGCGCTGTTCCTTTACGTGGCCAAAGAACTGGAAACGGATGCAGATCAGCATGCGAAATGGGAAGCCCTATACGAAAGACAAGTGAGCGCGCTGGCAATGTCAAGCGCGTTCGGGGATTTTTCCAGCGTGGAGGTGTAAACCATGCCGAACGTGAAAAAAGTAAAGCTTATCACGCGCACCGTGTCTTATGGCTCACGTCATGAGCCGATTTATACGGACACGGCCACGCGGGAAGTGTTCGCGGAACTCTTTAGCGCACAGCAAAGTGAATTTTTCCAGGCAAGTAGTGCCGGTTTTACTGCCGAAGGTAAAGCAAGTGTATGGGCATTTGAATACCACAATGAAACGGTTATACAGATCGGCACGGAGCGTTATGCGATCTATAGAACGTACACGCCGCCAGGAAACAAGATAGAGCTTCACTACGGCTTTGAAACGGGCCCGAATACTTCGGCGGCAGCTCCGGAGGTAACACCATGACACTTGATGAAGTTTATAACATCTTTGACGGCTGCAGCTTCCCGGTATGTACTGACGTGGCGCCGGCGGGCACGTTCCTGCCTTATGCCGTGCTGCACGTTGTCGCGGATAACAATACGGCCGCGGATAACTTGACGTATTGCGTTAACGTTTCCGGCACCCTGGAGCTTTACACGCTCAGCAAGGATTTTAAGGCAATGGCCGAAATTGAGAACGCGCTCCAGGCGGCAAAACTTCCGTGGCAGCATGACACTTCTTTTATATACGGCCAGCGCGCTTTTATGGAGGTTTACACCTTCGGCGCGATCACCGGAGCCGTGGAACCGCTGCCGACACCGGAACCGACACCGACACCGGAGCCGGAACCCGTGCCGGATGATCCGGAGGAAAACGGGGAGGGCTAACACATGGGCAGGCCAATGACCGAAGCCGGAAAGCTCCGGCGGGAACGTTCGCTAATCCTGGATGATGCCAGCGACATAAGGCGCGAAATTAACGATGTGCTATTAGCCTACGGCATGGCCGTGGACGAAACCATGCAGGCCGTTATTGATGACGTATCAAAACAGGCCGTGTTAGAGCTCCGGGCCGCATCAATGGAAAACGGCTGGAGAAACTACGCGCGTGGCTGGGTGTACGAGAGTAAGGCGGATAAAAAGGGCGTGCGCCGTAACATTCTTTACAACAAGAAATATGGCCAGCTCACGCACTTGCTGGAAAACGGACATGAAAAAATCCTTTGGGGCAAAAAGCCAAAGGCCAGCGGCCAGCGTGTAGCCGGGAAAAAGCACATTGAGCCCGTTTCTAAGATGATCGAAACGGAATTACCTAAAGAGATAGAAAAAGCACTACAACAATAAAGGAGGAATAAAAAAATGGCTATTACACCAAAAGGATCAGAAGAATCCGTAATGTTTGGCCTTAGCAATGTATACATTGCCAGCGTAACCGAAACACGCGACCCGGTAACGGGGGAAGTAACAACGACATACGGGGAACCGAAGGCGTGGCCGGGTGCCGTACACATGACCTTGAACAGCAAGGCCACAAGCGCGGACAGCTACGCAGATAATGGCGTTTGGTACACAACCATGAGCAACCCGGGTTATGACGGATCCTATGAGAGCATGCACGTGCCGGAGTGGGCCGCCACGGATTTGCTGGGCAGGCTCAAAGATAACAACGGCGCAATTATTGAATGTTCCGAAGATCGCCCGCAGTATTTTGCGCTTATGTTCGAAACAGACACCGACACCGTACCGATCAGGTACGTTTACTATAAGTGCATGCTTACGAATCCGTCCGGCGACTGGGAAACAAAGACGGACAGCACGACACCGAAAACAGCGACGGCAAATATTAGAGTTATGCCGCGCGCGGATGTGGACGTTGTAGGCGGCCTTAATAAGCACGCGATCGGCACCACTGTTTCGGCTATCACGGACGCGACCGCATACGATGACTTCTACGAAGCGGTTTATGCGCCGTCAGTTTAATAATTCAGCTAGCTACCATGCAACTGCATGGCTGCTTCCTTCCTATTTGGGTGCCCTGGATTCGTCCGGGGCACTTTTATAGGGGGAATACTTAGGGAGGAAACAAAACCATGAAAATTGCAACGATTAACGAAAAGGAATTTCAATTTGTATTCAATGCGAATACAGCAGAACTATATTACCAGGTATTTGGCGAGGATCTTATTGAGCTAACTCTCAAAATGCGCCAGGAAAATGACAGCACGATTTTTCATAAGCGCTCACGCCTGCAAAAAATGGCATTTATTGCCAACATGCAGGCCGAAAAGAGCATTAAAGAGCTTTCGAACAGGCTCACAATGGCCATGTATTTGGAATGGGCGGAACAATTCGACGCGGGCGCGTTCCTTGTCGGTACTGCCGCCAATGAAGCCATTTTGACGGGCTGGGTGGAAAGCTTCGCCAGCACAGCAATAGAAAAAAACCGAATAAGCCCACAGTAAGAACAAATAACAGAAATATATTAAGGCTCCGCGCTAAACAGCTGGGCTTTTCTATATTTGAGCTGGATTTTATTACCGTGGGCCAGCTATTAGATTTATGCGCAGAAAACCATAACGACCGCCAGCAATGGCCTATCAAGGGCGATGGCAATATGCTGCGCAGCATGTTCATGTAGGAGGTAAACAAATGGCCGGAAAAATTGTAGGAATTACCATAGACATAGCCGGCAAAACTTCCGGCCTTGTTTCGTCCTTAAAGGAAGCTGACAGCCAGCTTTCAAAAACCAATAGCGCTTTAAAAAGCGTTAACAGTGCCTTAAAATTCGATAGCTCCAATATGGAACTATTGACCAGCAAAAGCGCTTTGCTCAGCGACGCCATAGAACAGAACAGCCAAAAGCTTGATGTTTTGAAAGCCACAGCTGAACAGGCCATGAGCACGCTAGGCCAGGAAGGCGGCGCGACTACTGAACAGATCGCGGAACTCCAGGCGGAAATTTCGCGCACAGAACAGACATTAGCAGGCCTTGAAACGGAAGCGGAAAACACAAGCGCGGCCATGTCGGGGCTTTCGGGTGATGCTCCGGAGGAAATGGGAGAGCTTTCCGATAATTCGGAAGAAGCCGCCGGCGCCCTGGAAGAAGTAGAAGAAGAGAGCAACAGCAGCAGCGCGGCCCTTGATGCCCTGGGCGCTGTAGCCGGTGCCACGGGTGCGGCTATGGCTGCAGCTTTTGCCGCTGCAGTAAGTGCCGCAAAAGAGGTAGGCGAAGCGCTCGTAAATTGTTCCGTGGATGCTGCGCACTATTCCGATGAGCTCATGACAATGAGCAAAACAACCGGAATAAGCACCGAAACGCTCCAGGAACTTAACTATGCAGCCGAACTTATGGACGTGGATGTAAACACGATCACCGGCAGCATGGTGAAACTTGAAAAAAGCATGGATTCGGCCCGCTCCGGCACCGGCGCGGCCGCGGAAAGCTATGCGGCTTTAGGTATATCCGTAACTAACGCAGACGGTACCTTGCGCGATTCTGAGCAAGTTTTTTGGGAAGTTGTTGACGCCCTGGGAAACATGGAAGAAGGCGCCGAACGCAACATGCTGGCGCAAGATCTCTTGGGAAAGAGCGCCCGCGAACTCAACCCGCTTTTAGAGATCGGAAGCGAAGGATTTAACGAATTAGCCGAAGAAGCAAAAGAAACCGGCTTCGTTATGTCTGACGAAATGGTTGAGAAATTCGGGGAATTTGATGACCAGCTCGTACGGCTCAACAACGGCGCCACGGCCGCCAAAAATGCCCTGGGCACCGTATTGCTGCCGACATTAAACAGCCTTGCAGGAACAGGCACCAGCGCGCTGAATAAGTTTACTGTAGCCATGCAGGAAGCTGACGGCGATATTTCAAAGATTAGCCCGGCCGTGTCGGATATACTCAAAGAGGTATTAGGCGAAATCAACAAGCAGGCGCCTGCTATCTTTGAGCTGATCGGAACCGTGGTTAGCACCCTGGCCGAAATCATCATAGAGAACCTTCCCATGATGATAGATTCCGCTTTTCAGATCATTGACAGCTTAGTAACTACATTACTGGCGCCGGACAACCTGGCGCGCATCATTGATGCAGCGCTGCAGATCGTTCTAAACCTTACCAATTATATATTGGAAAATATCGGCCTTGTCATGGATGCGGCTATACAAATCATTGTGACCGTGGTGCAAGGTATCGCCCAGGCACTTCCGCAGCTGATCCCGGCGGCAGTTGATGCCATTTTGACAATTACCGAAACGCTGCTAGCTCCGGAAAATCTTGCGCTTATCCTTGATGCGGCCTTGCAGTTAATTATTGGCTTAACTGAGGGTATTATTTCAAGCCTCCCGCAGCTCATCGAACGGCTGCCGGAAATCATCACGGGAATTGTTGACTTTTTGCTTTCTCCGGAAGGTATTGGCAAAATGATTTCTACGGGCTTCGATTTGTTCGTCGCGATCGTTAAAGAAATGCCACGTATCACGGTGGAATTGCTCAAGGCCGTGGGCGGGCTTATTGGTGACATTATCAACAAAGTAATTACAAAGGGCGCGGAAGTGTTCGACGCTTTCCGCGATATGATCCCGTCACTTGATGATGTATTCCAATGGGGCAAAGATATGATCGACGGAATTATTTCCGGTATTCAAAGCGCTGCCGGTGCTTTGTGGGATGCATGCACGGATATTGCTGAGGGAATTGCTGACTTTTTGGGCTTTTCCGTGCCGGAAAAAGGCCCGCTGCATGAATGGGCCTATAATAACCCAGGCGCCGACATGGTAAAGCTGTTTGATGAAGGCATGGAAAGCGAATTGCCCGCATTGCAGAACAGCATCAACCTCATGGCCAGCACGATCGCGGGCGGCGTGACGCCTGCAGCTGCGCCGGACTATTCCGGAAGCCTTGCAAATATCAATAGCGGCATTTCACAGCTGGCGTCAGCCGGAGCCGCGCCGATATATGTAACGGCGAATTTTGGAAACGATAATTTTGGCACGGTTGTGGCGAACGCTAATGCGAGTAATGCATTTCTTTCCGGAGGTAGATAATTATGGCCCTGGGATATGACTATTTGACCTTTAACAGCACGGCACTGCCGTGGGCTAAGAAGAATCAAACGAAATTCACACACGTGGAAACAGTGGGCACCAGCGAAGCCGGTTATGATCTAGCGATTACTAACCGGCTTAATAAGCCTACTTATTCGTATAGCTTCCGGGTAACTTCGTACTGGCGTGATACGCTGAAAACCATATGCGCGCTTACTTCCGGCACGCTGTATATTAACGGCGACGCCGGTCACACGGTACGGCCCAGGATGCAAAGTTGTGATCTTGTGCAGGATTCTGAACTAACGGAAGGCACTGACGGCCTTTATGACATAAGCATAACATTCTACGAGAGGTAATTATTATGTATTCGGGTAGCCTGGCATTTCGTGCCGCTAATGCGGAACCATTACAAAGGCATAGTATAAGCGGCACAATTGACGGCGTACCGTTTGCAGCTGATAACGTGCTTTTAGGATCCGTTACCGTGTCAAATCAGTGCAGCGATAGCACAGATATGAAAATAGGCGGCGTATATGTCGGCACGCTCAAAATGACGTTTTTGTCTAATATCGGCATTACTCCGGAAACGTGGGCGGGGCGGGTGATCGTTCTCAATTTTTCACTTCTCACGGATGAGGATCCCGAAACGTGGGAAACTTTCAGCCTGGGCGTGTTCACAGTGGCGCAGGCTGAGAGAAATCTCCAGGGCGTGACCGTCACGGCCTACGATAACATGACAAAATTCGATAAAAAGATCACGTGGGAGTATTTGCCCAGCGGATCGCTTTACAGCGTTTTGCTTGACGTGTGCACAAAAGCGGGCGTAACTTTCGGCATGACGCAAGCACAGTGCGAAGCGCTGCCGAACGGCACGGAGAATTTAGGCATGTACCCCGGAAATGACTGCGAAACGCTCCGGGATGTGCTTTTTTACCTGGCTGAGCTTGTGGCGGGATTTTGTACGATCAACCGAAACGGCGAATTGATCGTAAAAAGCTATATAAATCAAATCAACGTATTGGGTACCGTGCCAACGCTTCCAGCTGATCGCCGCTTGACCGGCGCCAGCATTTCGGACTATACAACGCATTTCACCGGCGTGACATGGAAGGACATGAAAACCGAAAGCGATAACCTAGTAGGATCCGACAGCGGCATAGTTTACAACCTGGGCGCTAACCCGTTTTTACAATACGGAACGAATCAAACTCTTTTCAATATGGCGCATGCTATCATTGATTCAATTTCGTACCCGTTCCGGCCATTTTCGGCCACGATCATGAGCGCGCCGGTGTGGGAGCTGGGCGATCGGATCAAACTGACCGACGGCATAGCGGAAGATTATAACAGTGTCACGGTTATACATTCCGTTATATTTACTGCAGGAAAAGGCACAAAATTGCAGTCTTTTGGTGCAAATCCGGTAATTGTGGCCAGCAATACACAGAATAAGGCTGCAAGCGGTGCAAGCAATTCCGCCCGTTTAAATAGCACCAATTACAAGCGCTTTTCTAACCTGGAAGGCATTACCGTGGGAAGCGCGCCGGAGAAAGTAACCGAAATCAGCTTCGTGGCGGAAAAAGAAACAGATTTCGACGTGTGGCATGAGTATTTAATTGAAACAACCCTGGGCAGCGGCAGCACTGCCGTGGAACTTACGGCCACATATTACCTTGACGGCGATTTGCTTGACAGAAAGCCCGTGGAAACTTATGAGGATGCGGCAAAACATATTTTATCGCTGAATTATTCCGAAGGCGTAAGCGACGGCGTGCACACGTGGGAAGTTTACCTGCAGGCGTCCGGAGGAACGGCCACGATTAAACCGAATGAAGCTATTGCCGTGTTAAAGGGCGAAGGGCTTTCAAAGGCCGAAACGTGGGACGGTATTATTATTCTTGCGGATTCGCTGCAGGCTTTGCCTATTAAAATGGGCACGGGAAGCGTTTCCGAAAGCTATACCCTTACGCTTTATGATCCCGTTACGCTCCAGCTATCTGACAGCCTGGCGGCGCTGGCCATAGAAATGGGCACGCCTACGATAACGGAAAGCGTGAACTTAACCATGTATCAACCCGCGTGGCCGATCGGAGAAGAAACCACCACGGACGTGCTGGCAACAGAAACGGGCGATTTCTATATAGAAACAGAATAATAGGAGGTATGAGAATATGGCGGAATTGGATCCGGTAAAACTTTCAGCCATGACGGCCGTTAGTGCCTTGCATTTGGGTGATTTGTTTTATATTGGTTTTACCGATGTAGGAAGTGAAACGGGATATTTTTCCCGAAAGATCGAAGCCCAGGACGTGGCCGACAGCCTTTTCGATGATTTCGAATTTCCTTTGAAACTCACGGAAACGAACAGCGCGCGGATGTTTGGCGCTATCAACGAGCTGGCCAAAAAAGGAAATGTATATATAGGCACGTGCGACACGGCGGGAAATCAAGCCGCAAAAGCCGTGACAGTTTCCAGCGATCAGAATTTTAAACTGCATAAAGGCGTTACTATAAATGTAAAATTTACGAATACAAACTCGGCAAATAATGTAACCATATCGGTTAATAACGGTACGGCTTATCCGATTTGGTACAAATCAGGCGTTCAAACATCAGCGACCCCAGGGATAACAGGCGCGGCAAATCAAAATATCTTTTATGTGTTTGACGGTACTTATTGGGTATGGCAAAGCATGGGCGCTTATATGTCATACTCAGCGATGACCCAGGCAGAAGCAGAAGCAGGAACATCGACAGGAACGAGAGTTGTTTCGCCTGCGGTGCTTAAATCGGGAATTATCGCTCACGCAATTCCTCAGATAGACGGCGGCGAAAGAGTAATCGGAACGCTGGGCGCAGCTACACTATATGAAAAGGTGTTCACGTTCGCATATAGTGACATGCAAGGCGGAAGCCGTGACAGCAGCAGAATCACGGGCGTGTTTGTGCTTGATAATAATGTCAATTATGACACGATCATGATAAGCGACGCGCAAATAGTGAACACGGCACCAAATAACGCTTTTAATGTGTGGAGCATGCCGCTGCCGATCGCATCCGTTTCCGGCTTGTATTGCCGCGTACAGATCCAAAAAAGCTATGCAGAGCCGCCAGCTTATGACGGCGTGCCGTTTATATACTTCGATACGACGTACAACGCGGCCCAGCTGCTTGATAACAATAATATGCAGTATGTTTTTACTATCCGCTATACGAAAGGAGCCTAATCTATGTTAATTTCATTAGAGGACAAAATCAAAAGGGCTTTTGTTGCTGGCGGATCCGTGCCGGAGATCAAAGGCCGCGCCACTTTAACGCTTACCGATGAAAAAACGGGGAAGCGTGAACGTATTACAAGCGACAATATGGTAACTAATGCCGTAAAGCGCATTTTTGAAACGAATCCAATGGGAGTTATGAACTTCGATTCATATTTTCCCATGTGGAAGCTTTTCGGCGGCTGTATGCTGTTTCAAAACACGCTTACCGAAAACGCGGAGAACATGTACCCGCCGAACTCAGATGATAACCCGCTCATAGCTTACGCGAATCAGAAAACCCACAGCACGGCGGACGCTTACCGCGGGAACCCGGCAGCCGTGGAGATCTCCAGCAACCATATAAAATTGATTTTTGACTGGAACTTAACCCAGGGTAACGGCACCATTTCCAGCGTGGCCCTGGCGCATCAAAGCTTTATGGGCCTTTATCCTTCGGGAAATGCGCCATATATCTATTTAGTGGGTAATAAAATCGAAAATCTCACTTATGGCCGTGTATACGAATGGGGTAGCGGGTATTCACGCCAACGTGCACTATCGTGCCCCGTGGAGATCGACAGCGACGGCAATGGCATTTGTCTATATTGCGATGGCACGCACCTGGAAGAGATCACGGCGGCGCACCCTTATGTTAATGCCAGGCTTTTGGAAGATCCGAACGCGCTGCCGCTAAGTGGCGGAAGCTGGACGGCAAAATATAGGGAAGTGGGTACCCGTTCCGCTAATCTTTCCCGCTCTTTCAACACGGGCTATACTTTCATCGGCTTTGATGAAAATAACTATTATGTTATGGAGCGCGACAGCTCCAGCAATACAAAGCTTTATATTGACGTGATCGACAAGAGCGATTTTACCAGAGTGACGGCCAAAACCTTGACTATTACCGGCGCCACATTGGCACGGCCCGGCGTTACGTGCTCCGATATAAACAACGGTATCATTTCGAACGGCTCAGTGTACTGGCTGAGCGGATCCGATAATAAAACATTTGTAAGGATCAATATCAATAACGTGGCAGACGTGGAAGTGCTGACGCCTTCCACGGCAGCGATCAACCAGGAAGCGCAGCCGATCGTATTAAATGACGGGCTAATCCTGGGCCGTAACTATTTAATAAACGGCTCAAAAGTTTACCCGGTGCAGGCGCGTGCAGGGCGTGGCCTTACCGACGAATTGACGCCGTATGAATGTTATGCCATGTTCAACAGGGGCCCGCTCATGTATCAAAGCGCCAGCACGGACACCAGCACATATTATCGGCGCTATGCTTTCGGGCCGGCGCTTTGTGTTCCGTACATGGCCACGGTTAACAACCTGGGCGCCAGTGTAATCAAGAACGCTTCGAAATCCATGCGCCTTGAATACACGTTAACAGAAGTATGAGAAAGCCGGAGGGAATAAAAATGAATAAATATATATTGGGTGCTTCCGTCATGATCGGCGCTATGGCCACACTGGCGGAGGAGTATATTATTCTTATTATCCTTGTGGCTGCGGCGATCGTGCTGGACGTTATCACGGGGTTAGTTAGAGCTATGGCAAACGGCGAAAAACTTTCAAGTGAAAAAGGTACAAAAGGATTTTGGAAAAAGATCATGTTGCTCGTGTCGCTCATGTTCGCGTTTTTCCTTGATATTTCCATTCCGACTATTTTGGAAGTGGTAAGCATCAAGCTGCCTTTTGAAAAATCCTTGTTATTCGGCTCCATTGTGGGCGTGTATATCATTCTAAATGAATGTATATCAATTTGTGAGAACATAATCAAAGCTAACCGCATGGCGCTTCCAAAGTGGCTGAAAAAGCTATTCCAGGACGCTAAAGAAGATATGGAAAAAGGAGGGGGAAACAATGGCAATAACAAGTAAGCAGCTTATACGGTACGCACGCGGCCAGCTGGGCCGTATGTATGTTTACGGATGCTTTGGGCAGATCGGCAGCGAAGCCGTTTACATTTCTAAGCTGAAACAGTACCCGCAGAAAATCGGGAAATGGCCGAAATCTTCCTATACTGCAGGCTATGGCCAAAAGTGGCACGATTGCGCGGGCCTCCTAAAGGGCGCGATATTCTGCCAGGGAAATCCGGAGGGAAAGCCGGTATATAACTGCAATTATGACTATAGCGCGGACGGGATCATAAAGCTTTGCGAAGAAAAGGGCGAAGTATGGCCCATTGATAAAATGCCGAAGAATATCACCGGCTTAGTGGTATGGAAGCCCGGACATTTAGCCATTTGGGATGCAGACACGCAAACGGTCATTGAAGCTGCCGGGCACGCCTATGGCGTATGTGAAACGACTTCGACGCCCTGGCAAAAAGCCGGCAAGCTTCCGGCCAGCTGGGTAATTTATGACGAATCACCGGCGCCGGCACCGGCACCGGAACCGGATCCGGGGGAGGATAAAATAATGCTTACAGTAGATACACTTAAAAAGGGAAGTAAAGGCCCGGAGGTTTTCGCCGTGCAAAGCATTTTGAAGGCGAAGGGCTACAAAGACAACGAAGGCCACGTATTGGCCACAGATTCCAGTTTTGGAGCCAAAACCGAAGCCGCATTAAAAAAATACCAGGCGGCCAATGGCTTGACCGTGGACGGCATCGCCGGCGCAAAGACATGGAACAGCCTTATTAACAAGTGACCAACGCATTTAGGCGTGTCATAAACTCATCTCCTTAGTTTTCACCCGGGGCGGCAACGCTCCGGGTGTTTTTTTATGTTCATTTTAATTAGATGATCGAATTAACATTCTAATTTAACTCGGTTTAACTTATCATGTCGGACACTTTCGGACAGTTTCGGACAAAATCGGATTTCGGACGCTTCCGATCGCTTCCGAGAAATCCGATTGTTGAAAAGCCGGATATTATATCATAAAAGGTTGCTTTTGTATTTATAGTGGATTTATAGTGGATTTGTAGTCAATTTGGTTCGCTTTGGGTTCGGATTTTTTATGTAAATATATTGCATGAAAAATAACTTGCCAAAGAATCGCCACGAAATCGCCAAAAAGACAAAATAATGAATTGTAACAAATGGTTACATGTTCCAAAACTGTTCCTAATTGTTTCACGTGAAACATTAAAAGCGCCTAGTAACAGGCGCTTTACATTGGTGGAGGCGAGGAGAATCGAAAACCACTATTTGCAAGGCTTTTGACGGTTAAAACGGTGAAAAAGGCAAGCGCTGCAGGCGCTTCCGCCGATGTATCTAATAGATACATTTATTCGAAAAATAAAATAGTTGTTCCATAAATTGATCCATAATGATGCCGTTTTCGACGCGAAAAATGACAAAATGACAAAAGAAAAGCCCAGCGCCAGGGGGTACGCCAGGAAGTGGCAAGGCGGTGGGCTCAGTGTGCCGGTAGGATCTGCAATAAATGGATAAATGGTACTTGTGGTATAGTAGGTTGTTATGTAGAGCGGCACAGTTTCATTTTAACATAGAAATGTCCTATTATTAGGACAGTTACATAAACCGTTCAAAATTGATATCTATAATGTGGCTTGCCTGCTCCATTTCGCCGTTGACCACATGGCCATATATGCCGTATGTATCCATGCTTGCAGAATGGCCCACAATGCTTTTTAGCATGGCTTCCGGCATTTCATTTTTAAGCAGGCTAATGAATGTGTGCCGGAGCGAATAAGGGCAGCCCGGCAAGTTTCTTTCAGCTGCAAGCTTTAGCCAGGCATTGCGCAACGTGCTTTGAGATAACGGGCCGCCTGTTTTGCTGCAGAATACCCACGGCGTCAATAATCTGCCGTTTCGAAATTGGTTTTCGCTTATTATCTGCCGCGCTATCTTGTTGAGATATATCCGACGGCGTGCATTTGGGTTTTTGCCTTCCGTGATAACGTTCCGGCAATTTATGGCGCGGTTGATCGTCAATACATTGTCTTTTATATCGCCGTTTTGGATGCCCAGCACTTCGCCGGTACGCAGGCCCGTGACCAGGGCAAAACGGAATATATTTATATACCAATTTCCGGATGCGGATCCCGCGAACAGGCGCGATATATCCGACGGCTGCAGTATAACGCGCTCGGTGCTGGGCGCTGCAGCTGGAATATAGAGCTGGCCGCGCAGCGGATCCATATAGCCGTTATTCACGGCAAAATGGATAAACTGCATAATAGTGGCCTTTAAGTTTCTGAGCGTCCTCCGGGAAAGCGGGGCGTTTCCTCCGGACGTTCGGCGCGCTTTTGATATACATTGCTGGAAATCCGAAAGCCCTAGAGTGTTTAACATTTTCTTTTGGAGCCGTGGAAGGATATATAAACGGCCGTATTTTTCAAGATTTATATAACTTTCTGTTTTCCCGTTCTTATCTATTATGTAATCTAAAAAGCGGGCCCAGGCTTCCGAAAAAATAAGCGTTTCATAAGTTTCCCCGAACATGAAAGCCCTATATTTCTTTAACACTTCCTTTTTGCCGGATATGCCCGGCTTGCTGGAAGTGAAACGGCGCTGGATGCCTTTGACCTGGCACCGGAGTGACCAGCGTTTTTCGTTGTCGATCCATACGGGCGTAGCCATTACTTTTCTTTATCCTCTTTCATGCCTTTTACTAGAATTTCGACGGTGCTAACTAACTGATTCCTTTGCGCAGCTGGAAGGCTGTCAATTTGTTCCATTAAATTGGCTCCCTCCGGATGAGCCGGGCTATAATCTTCGTGTATGCCTAAAAGGGTTATGGGATCACATTGGAAAATTTGGCACACTTTCGGAATTAAAGAAATTGGCATGTCTTGCTTTCCGTTTTCAATTTTGTAAATAGCTACATGGGATTCATATCCCAGGAGCTTAGCCGTTTCCTTTTGGGTTAGCCCGGCATTGAGCCGGTACGCCTTGAAGCGCCGGCCGAAATCGTGCTTATAATTACTCACTTTGATACTTCCTTTTATTGCAGATACTTTACACGAATAATAATAACATGTTAAATGTGATAAAAAAATACGTTTTAGACACAATTAACATATTGATATTTTATTAAATGGCATTTATCATGTAAATATATCGAAATGATAAACGGAGGGCACGCTATGAATGACCGATTCCGCGGAAAGCTGACAGAAAAGAACTACAGACGTGAAGAGCTGGCAACATTGTGGGGCGTTAATGTTATGACGGTATCTAATAAAATGACGGGAAAAACGTCATTGACGTGTGAGGAATTAGCAAGCGCAGCCAAATTTTACGAGTTAACAGATTCCGAAATCCTTTTTATTTTATTCGGAGAAAGCCGGCTTATAAATCCAGTAAACTAAATTTTTTTACTCTTCAATTTAATAATTTGATATTTGCATTGGAGAAAAATCAAAATGAAGCACTACAAAGAAATTCCATTATTTCCAGTGATCCGGCGAAGCTTTAAGAGTATCAAAGAGCTGGGCAATGTAATAAACAGGAGCGAAAGCTATGTCGGGCGCTGCCTTAATGGGCGCCAGGCTTTTAGCACGTTAGAAAAGCAGCTGATTCTTTCCGCGATCGGGATCCCCGCCTCGGAAGAAAATATGCTGCTTTATTTTTCGGATGAGAAGGGGGCATAAAAATGGAATGGCCGGAAGTTAAAAGGCGGCTAACTAAGGAAGGCACCAGCGTGCAAGTGCTGGCCGATCTTGAAGGCGTGCCATATAAAACGATGTACAACCGCATCATGCAGCACCAAATAAAAGACGGCGTTACATATTTGACGCCGCAAAACAGCAAGGGGCTAAAGCGATCGGAAGAAATGAAAAACAATAAACGGAAGAAGAGCCGGGAAGCGGAAAAGGCCGCGGGGCTTCCGGAGGTAATGCCCGTTATTGTTACCAATGATTACAGCTGTAAAGGCTGCGCGCATTGTATGCAAACAAGCTTTAGTTTGTTTTGTGAACTCGGCCACGAATGTGGAGAAAATTGCGTATGTAGTGATTACAAAGCATTCCCGGAGCCGGCAAAGGAAGAAAAGCCGGAGATTTTAACGAAGCGGCTGCATATTCCGCAGGATAAGCCGGAGAACATTCCGGAGGACGTTTACACAAAGAAAAAAGAAGAGCCCATGCTATTGGTGCCGTTCCCTAATCCGGAGCGTGAAGGGTTATGCCCGGAGGTAATGGAAGCGCTGCAGGAGAATTACAAAATATGCAGGAAACTGGCGGAAAGCTATGCCAGGCAGGCAAATGATTACGCGCATTTGCTCAAACGTTACGGCGTGGATATCCGAAGGCATAGGGAAGAAATGATGCGGAAACTTCCGGAGGTATTTAACCATGAATGACAAAATAAACCTTGAACGAATCCAGGGCGATAAAGGCTATGCAATAGAAGGGCAGCTAAGAGGAACGCCCAACGGCATCATGGATATATTGGCCAGCGTGATTATTGATCTTGCCGACACGTGCGACACGCCGGCGCCTGTTATTCTCATGGATTTGACCAAAAAAGTGATGCGGATCGATGCCAATAAAGAGAAAGTAATAAAGAAAGACGGCATAAAATTCAATACTAAAACGCTCAGCCAGGCGCTGGAGAAACTAAAGGAGGAAGAAAACAATGATAAATGACGAAGAAAAGAAAGTATTTTATTTCTTGAAGCTGCAGCGTGATTTCTTCCACCGGAGCGAAATCTGCATTTTGGAAGCCATGCCGAACGGGAAAGAGTATGCATACTTTTATCTTAAACTTATGGTTGAAAGCCTGGCGGAAAATGGTTATTTAAGAACGGCCCACATGATCGCCTACGACGTCAATATGCTGGCGGCGATCACAAATACAAATGTGGACGTTGCCCGCGTGGCGCTGGAAGTGCTCACCAATATGGGCCTGCTTGAAATCGTGGATAATTTTTACTATATCCCGGAAGTAGCGAAGATCACCGGCAAAATGGTTGATAGTCCGGAAGCGATAAAGAAGCGCCGCCAGCGTGCAGAAAAAGCAGAACAGGCGGCCCGTCTTGCCGGAGCGCATGCGGATGTATTGCCCGCTTTGACAAGCACAGAACAGGGAAAACAGGCAAATGGGACAAAATGTCCCGATAATGTCCCGATAATGTCCCACGACACTGGGACAAATTGTCCCGAGAATATAAGAAGTATAGAAGTTAAGAAGAATAGAAAGATAGAAGAAGAAGAAAATCTACACAATACTATTAGTGTAGAACCCGCGCGCGCGCACGAGCGCGAAGAGGTAGAAAGTTTCCTTTCTGAGAATTGCCAGCATATTGTAAATATGGGCTTTTATGACTACTACAACAAACGGGGCTGGCAGATCAATGGAAATCCAATAACAGACTGGCGGGCGCTTGCCATGACCTGGGAAGAGAACATGCAGAAGGAAGCCCAGCGGATCCCGATCGAAGAAGAGCGGGAGCTATGGCGGAAATACGAAAAGCAATTCGGGCATAAAGTGCCCGTGGAATACTACGGAACGAGATATAAATATGTAAAACTGGCACTAGCCACGGGCGTGCCGCTGGAGGGTTGAGATATGGATAGACTTATATCTATTGATTCGGCAGTATATGCCGCCAGGACTTTAAAGCAGTATTGTGAGCAAAACGGCCAGCAGATCAATGCAATAGAATGTTTCATCACTAAATATAACTTGCTGATTCCTGCAGGCGTGAAGGCCCAGCAGGCAGCTGAGCCAGCTCCGGCCGTGCCGCAACAGTACGGCGGACAATACCAGCAGCAGGCCCCGGCTCCGGTGCCGCCGCCGGTACCCGATAACCTTCCGCCGGATCCGTTCGCCGGTATGCCGTTTTCACTTTACTAAGGGGGCGGCGTTATGTGGATGATATTGGCGGGCGTTCTGCTTTTGGTGCTTGGCGTACTGAGCTACTTAGAGGATGAATTTGGGGGATAATATGGCGGAAGTAATTAACAAAGATAAACTCATAAAAGAACTAAATAAGCTTGCAGCTAATCAGACGGATGGAAATATTATGCGCGGGATTCATGCGGCTGTTCATTTGGTAGAAATAGCGCCGGAAGCTTCTCCGTGCACAGGATGCCAAAAAGAGCAATGTGAATGGAGGCATTAAATGAGTATTGCGATTAAAACGGAAAGCGGGAAAACGCTATGCTTTACGCCTGGGAAGCTGGAGCCGTGCCCGTGTTGCGGAAATAAAGAGCCGGAGCTAATCAAATGCCCGGCGGGCTATTATGTGAATTGCAATGTGTATGCGTGTGGTAAGGATTATTACATTATTTACCCGAAAATGCAGGACGCTATTGACAAATGGAATAATAGAGAGATTTAAGCAGGAAGGGGGCGATCTGATGGCGGTTGTTATTAATAAAATGAATCTTCCTGAATCCTGCTATTCGTGCGACATTCGGATGAATTGTGACGCTTGCGAAGGACATGAAATGTATTGTCCTTTCGTCGGACATATCGGATATGATCCCGAAGAATCCACCAATTTAGTCGAAGGCGCGCCGATCTGCCCGACAGATCATAGGGCGGAAGGTTGTCCGCTCGAAGAATATAAAAGCGAGCAGCAATTATGGAGGGAAGGCAAGTGAAAGCAACCTGGGATATAAAAACGGCATGGGAGGTTATGGAGGAATAAAACATGGCAATGACAGAAAAGCAGGCGGCTGCTAAAGAGTGGCTAAATAGAAATTTTTGCAAACATGAGGAACTCCAGGCGCTATACATGAAGCTTGACGACATGCGCGCGGGATCCGTCAAGGCAGTGGCGGCACCGGCAGAAGGTGAGAAGGTACAAACGCAGCCGAATCCTAAGAGCGGCGAAAATTACATTCTTTCTATTGTTACATTCGAAGAGATGATAAAACAAAAAGAAAGGCAGCTGCATTTATCTGACCTTGAAACGGCCCGCACTATCGACAAGCTTACCAGCGCCGCAGAAAGGGCCGTGCTCATCTATAGATATCTTTGTTATTTGCATTGGCCGGAGATCGCGCGGAAAATGGCATATTGTGAACGACGTTGCCACGAGCTCCATGATGATGCTCTTGCGCATATTGCTGAGCTTATCAATTACACGGTGACATAAAAGGAGGAATAACATAATGAGAATTTCGCTTGTAATACCAGTACACAACCTTGAGCAGTATATTGAGCCGTTATTGTGTTCGTTGCGCTTCCAGGTGTATGACCATAACGAAATTGAACCGATATTCATTTGCGACGCCTGCAGCGATCGCACGCATGAGATCATAGAAGAACAGCTGCGCGAATCCTTCCCGCTCCTGCAGATCTATGACAGGGAATATCATAGCAGCGGCCTGGGCCGTAACCTGGGCATTGAGAAAGCCACGGGCGCATATATATGGCTTTTGGACGGTGATGACTGGCTAATCGACAACCACGCCATTGCAAAGGTTATTCAATTCTTTACGCAATACCCGAAAGAAAACGTTTGTCATGTGGCGTGGTGCTCAAACATGTTCACGAAACAAGATTACTTTTTTACAGTATGGCAATGGGTATTGTCTGCGGAGTGGGCCAAATCTGTAAAGTTTACCGATCGGCCGTATGATGACGATGTGGAATATGTGAAAAACTGGATGCAGAAATATAGCTTTGCCGGCTGTAAAACGATCAATGACCCGCTGTATTTCTATAATTTCATGAGAGAAGGCTCAGTGATGTACACCAGGGCGCTGGAGGAAGGCGGACAAAAATGACAAAACGGATAAATGATTTTATAGATTTAACAGATTATCATCCCAGCGCTTACGGTGATGGCATTTTGCCGCATTTTGAATATCATTTCAAATGTCCTAAATGTGACGCGCATTTTTGGGGTAGAAAACCAAACATTTGTGAATGTGGTTTTAAACATTATACAAATGAAGAACGCATTGAATTTTTAGAGGATGCAATAACAGAACTTACAGAATCCGTGAAACAATTATCTGAATTAACTGAAACAATGTCAAAATATATTTTGACAACGAAAAAATGATTTTATGCATTACACTATCACTTTAATGGGCAACCCGGTAACAAAGAAAAACAGCCAGCGGATTCTAAAGAACGGAAGAACGGGCGCGCATTTCGTCGCGCCTTCTTCTAACTTTATTTATTATCAGAATTGTTGCTTGATCTATCTCCGGCGCTGCTCCGGGATCCCGGAAAAGCCTATTGATTACAAAGTCAATGTGCGCTGCTTGTATTTCATGGAAACGCGGCACAGGGTTGACCTTCTCAACCTATTAGAAAGCACAATGGATATATTAGTAAAGGCGGGAATTCTGGCGGACGATAACAGCACAATAGTGGCCGGGCATGACGGCAGCCGTGTAATTTTGGGATGCGGAAAGCCTGGGCGTGTTGATATATATATCGAAGAGCTAAAGGATGAATAAAAGAACACAGTAATATGCAAGGTTGTGCATGAAGGTGCAGAAAAGAACAGCTTAATGATGTGAGATAATATAGTATATCAATGTAGTGCTTCACAAGCGAAGCAACGAAGTGGCACCGGAGAACACGCACGTGACCGGCGCCGCTTTTGTATTTCTTCCGGGGGAAATCATGGCCAAAGATAAAACCGTGCAACGGGAATTTTATAGGCGCAAAGTGTGGCGCGCCTGCCGTGATTCGTACATGATCCAGGTAGGCGGCTTATGCGAACGCTGCAAGGCCAAAGGGATCCTTACGCCGGCGGCTATTGTGCATCACAAAATTTATCTTTCGCCGGAGAATTACAAAGACGAAAGCATAGCGCTGAACTTTGACAACCTGGAAGCGCTTTGCCAAAACTGCCACAACACAGAGCACTTTAAGAAGGAAACAGCGAAGCGCTGGCGCGTGGAAGAAGGGCGGCTAATCTTCTAGCCTAGCCCCATGGGTGGGCGCACGATCGCCCAACGAAACGACCGGCGCGAATCGGCTAGCAAACTGGGTAGGGGTACGCTAGGGGGGTGTAACTATGGCCCAAATCACCGAAATAACTCTGAAAAATACGGAGAAATCAAAAGTTAGGCGGATAAGCCAGGAAATAAGAAAACTAAAAAGCTTTTACAAGGATCTTCCGGCCGATCGGCTACACATGGCCATGAGGTTGATAGAGCGGGCGGCCTTCCAGCTTGTCACGCTAGAGGAATTGGAAGAAGAAATAAACCGCAACGGTTTTTTGGATGCATACACGAACGGCGAAAACCAACAGGGCGTAAAACAAAGCGCGGCGCTCCAGGCATGGAACGCGCTATATAAGAATTATCAAGCGACGCTCAAAGAGCTGAGCGCACAGCTGCCGGAAACGAGAGCAGCTTCCCGCCTTGATGCTTTTTTAAAGGCAAATGGATAATAGTATATTGGCCTATTACCAGGCCATTAAGGACGGCAGCGAAATAGTGGGCCGCTGGATCCAATTATTATATGCCTGGATAATAAACGGGCTCCAGGAAAAGGCTTTTTTCTATGATGCGAAAAAAGCGAATAGGGCTATTTCATTTGTCGAAAACTTTTGCCGGCACCATGAGGGCGCGTTAGCTCCGGAGCTCATCAAGCTGGAGCCGTGGGAGAAAGCGCTAACAGCTTTGATATTTGGAATTGTGGACGCTAACGGCTTCCGGCAATTCCGCGAAGTGTGCATAATCATTGCCAGGAAGAACGG
>JAEEGL014016578.1_pt1 | contig 23411 bp, 12 predicted proteins | sample 9134231 | NCBI WGS metagenome assembly JAEEGL01 (sample SAMN16246548, study PRJNA631951) | gut metagenome | biome: gut microbiome; feature: rumen; material: fiber-attached | host: Bos | place: Iran: Karaj | collected 2018-10
AAGCAGCCGGGGAAGGCCTCCTTGACGGACTTGCAGAAGGAGATTATGAAATCCTCGAACTCGCGATGGTAGCAGTCGTAGTAGTCGGCAAGGCGGCGATCGCGCGGATCGGCGAGGTCGCGCAGGAAGAGGCCCGATCCTTTGCGCTGTATCTTGTCCGGAACCGTTGCGCCGGCCAAAGTGACGGAAACATCTCCCCACGCCTTTTGGAGAGATTCGTCCGTCCTGTACTTCTTGGCGAGATACCGCCGGAAAGCCTCTGTCATGCGCTTGCCGGTATCGGGCATGCAATAGCTTCCGCACGGCATGCCGTCGCCAGATGCGCCAAAACCGCAGTGCATGCCCGCGATCCGCCGTCCCCAAGGCTTGGATCTTGCGAATTCCCCGAAAGCCATGAGGAACCTGCGTTCGTCCTCGCGGTAGAACTTCGAGGCGAAGGAAGGTACGGCCGGCGTTGCCGCGTAGTTGTGCTGGTCGCGGCTGGATGATTCGACGGCGAATCCCGCCAGTTCGTCGGGATGGCGCTTGTCCCATCCGGGCGGCATGCTTGCGCCGTTTTGATAGGATATCACCACATATGCTTCCGGATAGTGCGACAGGACAGCCCTTATCGCGTAGTCAAAGGCCGTAAAGTCGTAGCCGCCGTCACGGGTCTCGAACGTACTGCGGTTTCCGAACTTGACGCCGAGGAACTTCATCCCCATCTGACGGCAAGCGGCAAGCACCTCGTTGCGTTCCTTCAGTTTTGGCGATTCTCCCCCTTCCAGCGTCCCCATCACGTAAGGCGGATATACTTGTCCGTTTATTTCAATGCCCGGCGTCATGCCGTGATAGACGACTCGCACGTCGGGTTTTTCAGGTTCGGACAAAAGGCGTTCTTCCGGAAAGTTGCGGGACAGGCGTTTGAGGTAGGCGTCCAGTTCTTGCGGCGTCATGTACATGCGCATGACCGGACCCGCCGCCGACCATTGCGACATCTGCACGTCTCCCCGCTCAAGGCCAGGCTTCCATCCTGAATCGTCGAAATCCGCCTCCTTCCAGCCCGGCACAGGCTCTCCCTTTGCCTTCGACATCTTGGCGGAACTTGAAAGATGCACGTGCGTTCCATCTTCACAATGCACATCGCCACGCAGGATCATACCCTGCCATACGGGATCGCGATCGACCAGTTTGAATGCCAGGACGTTGCGTCCGGGGCGCAACTCCTTGGCAAAAGAAAGGCGAACGCCCTTGATGTGGCCAGGATATTTCGCTATCACCGGATCGGGCACGGTCTTCAGCGGCCTCCCGTTCACGTACATGTCGCGTCCACCGTTGCGAAACACGTAGGCCCAGGCGTTCGTCACCCGGGATCGCGGCAAGTCGAACAATATGCGCACGTAACCGTTGGACGGCGCCTTGCCCCCTTCCGTTTCCGGCTGCACGTACAGCCATTTCGATTCGGATACCGTCTGAACCTCTTCAGCCACGGCCCCGGCGACCAAAGAAAAAGCGACCATTATGCAAAATGCATGTTGACACTTGAGTTTTGCGAACACTTGTGTCAATTGCGATTTACGAACGTTCATAACCGTTATCCTCATTTGCTTAACCTGACAAGACGCATGCAAAAACCTATTCCATCCTGATGAGCCATGTGCGCGGGACTTCGCTCTTCAACGTGAATCGATCCGTGTCGCGCGCGACGACCTCGCCCGTGAAAATGTCCGTGGCCGACTTCACCTTGTATTCTAGCGCGACATCGGCGCATCCGCTCTGGTCGACCTTGCCGACAAGCACATCGTTCGCCCAGCCCGGCGTAGACCCCTTGCCGGAATACACGAGCAGATAGCGCGAGTTGCGGCGCACATAGAAGCCTGGCTTGGTGAACGCATGGCAACCAGCCTTGCCAAGAATTTCCGCCCATAGAGATGGATCGTTGACGGGAATGCCGGTGAACATGGCCGTCGATCCGTCGGCAAGCGTCTTGCGGGCGAACGCGACAGACTGGTCGTCGACATACTTGGCGAGAGTCTCGGCGGCAGGATCGTCCACATGTACGCGCGGGCGACACGTCTTCTTCCTGCCGGGCGGCGAATAGCGCGCCGACTCGCCGAACGGTTCAAACGGTCTGCCGTCCACCATCGTCGCCTTCCATGCGCATTCGTCGCGCCGTACCTTGAGCTTCAGGCCCGTCAGTTCCTTCATGCCGGCTTCGTCGTAACCCTCAGGACCGACCAGTCCCGGCGCGACGCACCAGAGTGCGGTAACGCCTATCTTGCGTATCTTCGCCTGGATGGCGGCGCGCATCTTCGCGTCAACCTCGAAGAGGTCAAGGAACACTACCGTCTTGTAGTCGCGCTTTGATGCGATGAAATCGGCTGGCGTATACAGATCGTACGCAAAGCCGCTGAAGTTCAGGGTCTGGCGGGACAGGACATGCATCGTCTGGTCCGTGAAGAACTGTCGTTGACGGCTTGTGGTTCCCTGCTTCCACTGCTGGTCAGGATCCATCACGACAGCGACATCGGCCACGGACGCCGGCGGGACATCAAAGAATTTCCTCCACTCGCGGATACCGGCGGCAAGGGGTTCAAGCGCCTCGGGGCAATCGAACCATTTGACGCCGCCCCTCCCGAAGTCCACCATCTGGTAACTGCATCCGTTCATGAGCGCGTTTGCCGCGACCTTGGACATGGTGGAACGGCTTTCCTCCGGGAAATGGTAGCTCTTGAATTCGGACAACGCCTTGCCGCCGGGATTGACGATCTGCCCCGGCAGATAGGCGCGGTAGATGCGATCGTCTCCTTCCATGCTTGAGAGTTTCCCTAGCCGGTGGAACGGACTGAGCATGTGGCGCGTAATGCCGTCCATGCGCGAATTGCCGTGCACCGTCGCCCACATGTAATCCACGTATGGCGAGGCGAGCGCGCGCGTGAATCTGGCTGTCATGCCTTCAGGCACGTAGCCAAGCGCGGTATAGCCGTGATAGGCGCCCGCCAAGCAGCCGGGGAAGGCCTCCTTGACGGACTTGCAGAAGGAGATTATGAAATCCTCGAACTCGCGATGGTAGCAGTCGTAGTAGTCGGCAAGGCGGCGATCGCGCGGATCGGCGAGGTCGCGCAGGAAGAGACCCGATCCTTTGCGCCGCATCTTGTCCGGGACGGTTGCGGTCGCAAGCGTCACGGACGCGTCGGCCCATGCCTTCCGGAGAGCTTCATCCGTGGAATACTTCTCCGCAAGGTAGCGCCTGAACGCCTCTGTCATTCGCTTTCCCGTGTCTGGCAGGCTGAAGCATCCGCAGGGCATTCCGTCGCCTGAGCCACCGTATCCGCAATGGATACCCGCGATCCGCCGCCCCCAAGGCTTGGATCTTGCGAATTTTCCGAACGCCATGAGGAACCTGCGTTCGTCCTCGCGGTAGAACTTGGAGGCGAAGGACGGCACGGGCGGGGCGGACTCGTAGTCGGACCAGTTCTTGCTCAATGGTTCCGCCGCATATCCGGCCAATTCGTCGGGATGTCGTTTCTCCCAGTTTGTGGGCATGTTCGATCCGTTGCGGTAATAAAGGACTATGTAGGCGTCGGGATGTTTCGCCAGGACGGAGCGAATCATTATATCGAACGACGTGAAATCGTATCCTCCGTCGCTACGTTCGAAAGTGCTGCGCCCTATGCGCTTTACGCAGAGAAAAACCAGACCCATCTGGCGGCAGGCGGCAAGCACCTCGTTGCGTTCGGCGAGGTACGGCGAATCGCCTATCTCCACCTCGCTCATCACGTAGGGAGGATAGACGCGCCCGTTGATTTCCACCCCTGGAGTGAAGCCACTATAGACTACACGCGCGTTGGGGCTGTCCGGTTCGGCCAGCAGGCGTTCCATCGGGAATCCTTGCGACAGACGCGCGCAATAGGCGTCAAACTCCTCCGGGGTCATGTACAACTGCATTACGGGACCGGATGCGACCCATTGCGGCATAAGCACATCGCCACGTTCCAGACCCGGTTTCCATGCAGAATCGTCGAAGTCCGCCCGCATCCAGCCTGGCACGGGTTCGCCTGACGCCTTCGACATTCTGGAGGAACTTGAAAGATGGACATGCGTCCCGTCGGCGCAGTGCACATCGCCGCGCAAGATCAATCCCTGGTATCTGGGATCGCGATCGACAAGCTTGAACGCCAGGACGTTGCGTCCGGGATGCAGTTCCTTGGCAAAAGAAAGACGAACGCCCTTGATGTGTCCGGAATACTGCGCCAGTTCTGGCGCGGAGACGCCGCCCAAAGTTTTCCCGTTCACGTACATGTCGCGTCCGCCATTGCGGTACACGTAAGCCCAAGCGTTCGTCGCCGGGGATTGCGGCAGGTCGAAAACTATGCGCACGTAGCCGTTGGACGGCGACTTGCCCCCTTCCGTCTCCGGCTGCACATACAGCCATTTCGACTCCGAGACGGAGAATCCCGCCGTCGCCGATGCTACCGCGAGGGAAAAGGTTATCGCCGTACAGACCTGGTGACACCGTGGCAAAAACATTCAAAAACCTCTGTCTCTCTGCTTCTCTGCGCCTCTGCGTTAAAAACACAGGCGGCTACGGAGGAATATAGGTAGAACAAATCCATCAACGGAACGAAACCATAATGCCCGGACGAGTCAGATATGCTTCGCCGTCTTTCACGCGCAAACGATATCTCTTGGCCGCGCAACTGATGTCGGCGGCAAGTGTCCAGTTCGCAAGCGCGGCGACGTTTCCGACATCGGCAAACTTCAATGGAAGCTTCTGTATCGTGTCGGCAGACGCGTTTGCCACCGTGAACTGTCCATTCGCCGCGAACGTGAAGTTGGAGATCGTTCCGCCGCCGCCGTTGCAGTCGACCGACAGCGAGCTAAGCTCTATCGTATCGCCTTCAACCGCCAGAACGCCTCCGCCGGAGACGGACACGGAGCGGATATTGGTGAGCGACGGATAGACGACATCCGTCGTACCGCGTATCGGCTTGCCCGCATGCACCTGCGTATTGCCCACCTCCGCTATATTCGTCGTGTACATCCAACTCCAGGCCCATGCGCCCTTGTTCTCCGGCAGCAGCATACCGCCGTTCTTCGACCAGTCGTCCCAGGCCAGCGTATCCTCAACGTCGTCGAGCACGTCCCAGTGAAACCCGTCTACGCTCCCCTCCAGAGTGTACGTACGCGGCGTCAGGCCACCACGCTTGTCCGAGTCTGTGGCGCCATGCATCGAAGCGATGTCGTATGAAGCGACGATTCCGGCATTGTCCTTCATCCGAAAAATGATCGGTATCCAGGTGTCCGGCTTCGTCGGTGAAATCGCATACCAGGAACCATCACGAAAGTTAAGGATGTCAAAACCTCCGTCGTCTCTTACCTTCCCGTTGAACAGCCAAGTGGGGAGCGAGTCGTTTCGGATGTTGAAGTACCCGCGCGAATACAATGCGGCCTGCCCGGCGGCAAGCTCGGGGTAATTGGCTGCGTATGACAATCCTTTCACCACCTGGTTGCTGGCTACGTCAAACATGCCGAACTCAGGAACCTTGAACTCGTTGTTGCCGCCAATCTTCGAGTTGCAAATCTGCTTCACCGTCCACAGGAACCACGTGTATTTTGTCGCCGTGACGTTGCGCACCGTGAGCCGCCCGCACTGCACGTCGAGGTCGCCGGAGAACGTGTTGGAACCGCTTATCGTCCAGTCGCCCGTACCCACCTTCACGACGGACACGATGCCCTTGCCGTCGGTTATGTCCGCGATCTCGTTGCGGTTCGTACCCGTTCCGTCAAGCGTCAGCACATGCTCGCCCGCCACTTCCGCCGAGATGCCCCGGAAGCGGAAGGGTTTTTTCGAACCGGTCGTGATGCGCCCATGCCCCCTCAACGCCAACGGACGCGTCCACACGGCAATGCCGTTCGTGCCCGTATACTCCAAGACGCCCTCGGTCGTTGCCTGGCCCGCCGCGTTCGTGCCGCCAAGCGCAAAGGCGTAGCCAACAGCCCGGTCCGGATTGAAGGTGTAGTAGCCCGGTTCGAACAGGCAGGTCGCCGTACCGGCGGCGGAGTATTGCCCTTTGTCCGCGATTGAATCGACCTGCAGTGTCCCTTCCTCCACCGAAATGGCTCCTGCAAACGGCTGCTTGGAGACTTCAGCCAGACGCCACGTCCCAGTACCGCGCTTGACGAGATGGAAGGCGAGATTCGTCGTACCGTATGTCCAGTTGTTGATTTGTGAAGCGATCACGCATGCGTTTTCGTTAGAACCGTAGAGATAGATCGTCTCCAGCCGGCGGTTCACCTCGGTCTGCCCCCAGACCGTTCCCTGGAACGTCAAACCTCCATGTGCACCCGCGTCAATGAACGACGGTCCGCCGTCAACTCCGCCGCGATTGACACGCAGCCCCTTGTCGGTCGTCTCTCCTTCGCCGAGATAAAGGAAACCGCCACCTTTGTAATCGGACGTGAACGTAGTTGCCTTACCGATACTGGACGGTTCACCGGCCATGCCGAACTTCTTCACGCCCGTCACGCCGTTCCCGCCAGGCATCTTGGAAGCATTGCTACTGTAGGCCGACATTCCCGCCGTCGTCGTGGAGTTTGTGCCGGTCAGCATCACACGTCCGTTCGAGAAGTATGTTGCCACGCCTGTGAACGCGCCGGCGAACGTCTGCTCGTTTGGGCCCTGGACGCGCAGTTGCGTCCCTGACTGGCAATACACCGTACCCTCGCCGCAAAGGTAATTGCACCATGCGAAAAACGAACCGCCGCCGGTGGAACCTTTTGTCGGCAGCACGAATGTGGCGTTGTTTGAAATGGCAAGCGTCTCAAACGCATATTCACGCTTTGGCGCGGCGACCTGCATCCGCAACGTACCCTCCTCCACCGTAATGTTGCCCACACGATAATCGTTGCACGTCTGACCCGAGAGGAAACGCTCCACGCTAGTAAAGGCCAACTCGCCCTTGCCCCGCTTGATGACGAAACCATACGAACTATTGGTGCCACGTATGGCCGCGCCGTTGGTCCGCACCGTATCCTCGGCGACATCGAAAATAATCGTGGAAGTAGACGACTGGGGCGCGATCCGGTTGAGCGAGGACACCTTTGCGAACGAAGAGTCGTTTGACACCACAACCGTATAGCCTGCGGGAATATTCACTATATCCCCCGCATCGGGAACGGCTTCTTCGTCATAGCTTTCCCGCACGGTCCAGTCGGTGACGCCATCTTTGATGTTGAATACGGCTCCATCGCCGTATGCCACGCAAACGACCGCACACATCCCCATAAAAACGGCTACTCTAGAAGTCAGTTGCACCCCCATCCCTAAAATACGCGGCTTTCGCAGTTTCATCACACCTTGTCCTTTCTGTCTTTTTCACTCGTGGTTAAAAGATTCCACTAATGAACACGTTTCCATCAGCGGCAACCCCTTTCAACGATGGATAGAATAGCAAATTTCGTTCTTGTATGCAAGGAGTTTGTTTTGATATAATTCGCGTCATGCAGAATGAAGAAGATTTCGCCGTGCCGGGGCTCTCCAGAGGCATCCATATTCTTGAGTTGCTCGCCAAACGGCCGGAAGGATTGACGCAATCCGAGATTGCGCAAGCGCTTTCGATTCCATTTGCGAGCGTGTCGCGCATAACAAACCAACTTGAGACGATGGGGTATCTGTTACGCCATCCGCAGTCGAAGGCGTTCCGCCTTTCGATGCGCATGATGATGGTTGGCCAACGGGCACTCATAGGGCTTGACACTATGGAGCTTGCCATTCCCGTGATGAGGCAGATACGCGACGAGATGCAGGATACCGTGGCGCTTGGAGTGATACAGGGCACAAATGTCGTGGTGGTTGAATCCGTTCCGGGCACACACCCGTTCATCTTCACGCTCAATCCAGGTTTTACCGGCCAGATACACGTCACCGCTCCCGGCAAGGCGATAATGGCATGGTATGACCTCGCCCGGCGCAATGCGTTGCTGGATCAGATGCGCTTCAAGCGTTACAACGAACGCACCATAACGACAAGAACCGCATTCGAGAAGGAACTGGACCGCACGCGACAACGGGGCTGGGCGCTGGACAACGCCGAAGAATACGACGGCGTCTACTGCATTGCCGTGCCGATTCTTGACAGGACGGGCTTTCCGCTGGCGGCGATCTGGGTTACAGGCCCCAGCAACCGTGTGCCCGCCAGCCGCCATCCGAAAATCGCAGGCCGTCTTATAGAACTTGTCGGCGGCATTTCATCCGCACTCGGCTACGGGAAAGAATAACTCCATTGAAAACGGGCGTGTCGCAACTGGCGGCGATATGTTGGCTGCGCCAAAACCGCACATGCCACGGACAATATCCTGTATACGTTGAACGTCAAGGACAATCCTTCCTTAGGCGGTGAGTATCGTTATGCATTCCTGCGATTGTAGATGACGCGAACGACGGCGCGTCCCTCCCGGTCAAGGCGGCCTCGAACGCCAGCAAGGGCAGGCAGACTTCGCTGTAGACGTTGGAGTTCGCGCGCTTGCCATGCAGGTAACGGACGCGCGTGGGCTTGCCGACGCCCTTGGCCTTCAGCACGATCTCGGACGAAGCGATATAGCCTTCCATCGACCAGGCGGTCTTCGTGAAGTTCGCTATCTCGGCGGGATGCCATTTGCCGTCCTCGTCCGCAAGCTCGAAATCCGCCGTGAGGCTTCGGTCGCGATTGTATACGTACAAGGTGTGCGCATGGTCCACGGACACGACGACGCCATCTCCATCGGCCCTTGCCGATTTCATCGCCGGCGGATCGCTCTTGACGTCATTGAAGCCATAGTCGCGCCTGAGCGCATGCAGCAGAAGCCGCCGCGCGATCATCTCCTTGTCGTTGCCGTGGACGTCCCTCGCGTTGCCCACGTCATTGGCCGCGGCAAGGGCGGCATGCGATTCCCCGGCGACGAAACGCGCCTGCTGAAGCTGTATGCCGAAGCTCGTCCCATCGCCATGTCCGGTCTCCACGAGATAGAAACTCATGCCGGGATTCTCGAAGAGCCGGCTCCATCCGGAATAGAGCGCGTGCAGCTTGTCGCAGTAGCGCGGATCCTCCTTGTTGGAGCATCCCTGGTTCCACAACACGCCCCTGAACGTATACGGCGTCCAGCGGGACATGAGACCCTCCCAGTAGACCGAAGGCTGCTCCCCGCAGCGCACGATCGGATACTTGATGCATTCCTTGGTCCATTCCTTCTGCGGGATGCGCTTCCATTCGAGCATGTCCTCGAAACCTCCCTGCATCACGTAGCCTTCCCGTGGAATCCACGTGTCTATGCCGCTGCCGCGCACGTATTCGCCGATCATGCCTACGGGCAGGCCGATCGCCTGATGCAGCTGCGCCGCGAAATATACGCCCATCGCCGAGAAGCTCGTGCTTCGCTTCGTGGCGTCAAGCGTGACATCCACGAGATTGGACGGAACGCACTCGCGCCATACGCCCGGCCTGTCGGTCAGGCGCACCAGAGGCATGCGGTAGAACTGGGCCATCATGCCACCCTTCAGGTCGCGGTAGCGAGGCCCCTTCTCCTGCCAGAACGGACATTCCGCATTGGATTGCCCGCCGACAAGCCACACTTCGCCTACAAGCACGTCATGTATCTCATGACTGCCGCCGGCACCTTTCGCGACAAGCGTACGAGGCGCCGACGAAGCCTCCATGGCGGGCAGTCTCCCTTTCCATGCGCCGCCTGCATCGGCGACCAGCTTCACCGTCTTCCCCGCGAACGAGACGGATATCTCTTCCCCGGCTTCGGCACGCCCCCATACGGCTACAGGCATCCCGCGCTGCAGCACCATGCCGTCGCCGAACGGCGGCGCGAACTTCACTTCACCACAGACGGACTGCGACAGCAGCACGAATCCGCCGGCGATGCACAGAAGACGTGTCTTGGCGGCGGGTTTCATGGCTTGTTCCCCGCGACGTCGCCTTCGGTCTCGGACTGGTTCACCGTGATGAAATGCTCCGTGTAGCCGGCGACGGTCTTGCCGCCGTTGATCATGACGGCCGTGCCCTTCGCACCGCCCGGAAGAGACGGTTGCGTGGCGACATAGCGAAGGAAGGCGCCATCCGTCGAATAACTGTTGCCGAACGCCGCTATCGCCACGCCATTCGGACGCGCCCCCACCAGTTCGCGCACGTTCTCCACCTTGCCTTCTCCATTTGGTATGGGATGGACGACCTTCGTCGTGATGCGATCGCCGTCGATCATCACCCTGATGCCCCTGCACCGCCAGGACGGCACGCCCAGGGACTTGGCGGCGTTGCGCACGAATATCTCAGGACTGGCCGACACGACATAATTCTCAATGCCCGCCTTCTCAAGCGCCCTCCACATCTTCATGGACGACGCGAAGTACCACTTGCGGTAGACCTTGTCGCATTCGGCCGAACAGAAGGCGTCGAGAGCCGCGGCGGATTGCCCGTAGTACATCTGCGCGTTGAACGGCCAGGCTATCCAGCGACCCATCTCGTTCAACCGGCGATAGTCGCGCTCCCAATACTGTTCCCATCCTCCTTTGGCGGGATAGACGGTGTTCAGCCCTTCCTCTATCGTGCGCTCGATGAGTCCCTTGTAGAGCTTCACCGTGCTGCCCGTGGCGAAGTCCAGTCCTTCCGATATGTCGCCCTTGATAATGGTGCCGTCGAAATCCCAGAACGCCATCAACACGGCATCTGGATCGGCGGCCTTGACCTTGGCCGCGTTCTCGAGCACGCGCGCGACGATCGAATCGGCGTGGTTCTCGCCGGCAAAACACGAATGCGCCGCGGCCACCGCAACGGCCAGAAGCACGAACATCTTCGCCACCACATTTCCCAACGAGCCGCAAAGGCCGTTGCCGTCATGTCTCTTGTTTTCCATAGGCGATTATTATATCAAAAGCCGTTTCACCGCGCGAGGAGCTTATTGTAGCCGAAACCGTACTCCGTGAAGTCCGAGACCTTGCCGTCCTTCAGTTCGACGAACTGGAGCACTCCGTTGACCGGGAGCGCCGGTTTCAGCCTGCGTTTCGTCCAGTTCGGGGTGAAACACCAGGCGAAACGCACGGCGCCATCCTTGCCGCCGGGTACCACATCCAACCCGTTGTTGCGTCCAAACCTGTACTTTGCGACGACCTTGAAGGTGTCTTTGTCGTGGACGATGACGTTCGGCGACTTCGCCGCCTCGTCGTACGTGTAGTGGCTGGCGTAGATGTACTTGCCGTCCGTAGTCATGTTCTGCGCGCCGCAGCCCGAATACTCGCCGTTATCCTCGTAGAAAGGTTCGCCGATCTGTTCGAGGGTCTCGGCGGCGAACTTGCAGTACCGGTTGGCGCGGCCGCACTTCTTCTCATGGTCGTATTTGCCTTTGGAGCCCATGCCCAGATAGATCACGCCGTCCACGCAGGTGATGCCGTCGCAACCGCCTTCCATCGGAAGCTTCTTGACCTTTAGAAGCTCCAGCGTGTCGGCGTCGTACATGTAGATCGAGGGGGTGGACTTTTCTCCCTTCGTCTTCGGATGAAGCGCCTCGCCAGTGTAGACCTTCCCGTTCCATAGGCAGATGTCTCCGCCGTGGCGGTCCACCTCTACCCGCTTCAGCAGCCTTCCGTACCAGTCCGTCTTCACGATCTGGTTGTGGAACGAGAAATAGATCGCATTGGAGCTTACGCACATTCCCTGGACGTGTCCGCACCATGTCTTGCCGATCCATTCCTTTATGGCGCCAGGCTCGGTGACTATGGTGGTCCAGTTGGGCACCTTCCAGTCGCCGGATTGCGACGGCGCCGCCGCATCCGCATCGGCCGCGACTGCACGCCCCGCCGCCAGCATCATCGTCAATGCGGCCAGTCCCATGCATGCCGCATGCTTTTTCCCGCCACGTGCTACGTCTTTCATTTTTTCTTTATCTTCCTTTCTTTTGAGGCACCTGCCGAAGAACGCGTTTGTTTCGTGAGGCTCGCCAGCTGGTCGCGGATGAACGCCGCGCGTTCGAACTCGAGCGCGTCGGCGGCCTCCAGCATCTCCTTCTGGAGCGCGGCTATCGTCTCGCGCACGTCATGCGTCTCGGGCGTCTCGGAGACTGCGGCGTATTCCGCCTTCTTGGCCTCGGAGTACACATAGACGCTTTCGTTGATCGCGCGCCTGACGCTCTTGGGCTTGATGCCATGCTCCTTGTTATAGGCGATCTGCCTGTCGCGGTGCCGCTTCGTTATGCGCAGCAGATCGCGGATGGCGTCCGTCTGGTGTTCGGCGTAGAGTATCACCCGTCCCTTCACGTGCCGGGCGCAGCGGCCGGCGGTCTGTACGAGCGAAGTCGTGGAACGGAGGAATCCCTCCTTGTCCGCGTCGAGTATGGCGACAAGCGCGACCTCGGGGAAGTCCAGCCCCTCGCGCAGAAGGTTGATCCCGACGAGGCAGTCGAACTCGCCCTTGCGCAGACGCCCGAGAATGGCGACGCGTTCGAGCGCGTCGATGTCCGAATGCAGGTACTCGACACGGATGCCGGTTTCGTGCAGATATGCGGTGAGGTCCTCCGCGCTGCGTTTCGTGAGCGTGGTGACAAGCACGCGGTCGCCTTTCGCCGCGACCTTCTTGACTTCCTCGATGAGATCGTCTATCTGCCCCTTGAGCGGACGTATCTCTATCTCCGGATCGAGCAGGCCCGTCGGACGGATCACCTGCTCCGCGACGACGGTGGACACGGAATATTCGTAGTCGCCGGGCGTGGCGGACGTGAACACGACCTGATGCACCTTCTTCTCGAATTCGTCGAACTTGAGCGGCCGGTTGTCCTTGGCGCTGGGCAGACGGAATCCGTAGTCCACGAGTTTCTGCTTGCGGGCCTGGTCGCCGTTGTACATGGCGCGTATCTGCGGCACGGCGACATGCGACTCGTCGATTATGGTGAGGAAGTCGTCGGGGAAATAGTCCAGCAGGCATTCGGGCGGCGAACCGGGCGCCCGGCCCGTGAGCGGACGCGAATAGTTCTCGATGCCGTTGCAGTAGCCGAGCTGCCGCATCATCTCGATGTCATACTCGGTGCGTTCCCGGATGCGCTGCGCCTCCAGGTATTTCTTGCGCTGCTCGAAGAAGGCGAGCCGTTCCTCCATCTCCGCATGGATGCGCGCGTATGCGGCCTCCATGCGGTCCTTCGGCATGACGAACTGCTTCGCGGGCGTCACCACGCATGCGGGCATGGACACGCCAAGGTGGAAATCCGGCAGGGAAAGCGCATGGATCGAATCGATCTCGTCGCCGAAGAACTCCACCCGCACGCCCTCCGTGGCGTATGCGGGGAAGATGTCCACCACGTCGCCGCGCACGCGGAACGTGCCCGGGGAATAGTCAAAGTCGTTGCGCACATACTGCGCGGCGACGAGCCTGCCTATGAGATCGCCCCGCCCTACGGCCTCGCCCACCTTGAAACCGACCGCCAGGTTGCGGTATTCCGTCGATTCGCCCAGGCCGTAGATGCAGCTGACCGACGCCACCACGATCACATCCTTGCGGGCGATGAGGGCGTTGGTGGCGGCAAGGCGGTATCGTTCGATCTCCTCGTTGATCGAGGCGTCCTTCTCGATGTACGTGTCGGTCTGGGGGATGTAGGCCTCGGGCTGATAGTAGTCGTAGTACGAGATGAAATACTCCACGGCGTTCTCGGGGAAGAACTGCTTGAGCTCCGCGAACAGCTGCGCGGCCAGCGTCTTGTTGTGGGAGAGAATGAGGGTCGGGCGATTCCAGCGCGCTATGAGGTTCGCCATCGTGAACGTCTTGCCCGAACCCGTCACGCCCTGCAGCACAAGACGCTTCGCGCCGCCTTCAAGCCCCTTCACCAAGGCGTCGATCGCCTCCGGTTGATCGCCGGTGGGCTTGAAGTCGGAAACCAGCTTGAATAGACGTTCGGATGACATGCGAAGGATTATATCACAACTCCGCCGCTATTCCAAGGCAGGCATCAATCACCTCAACGAGTAGACGAAACCTCTGATGGGCTTGATCTCGGCGAGGAACGTCACGGAACCGTCGGCGTTCTGGCGTGTCGCCGGAACGACGGGATGCCGTGCGTACCGGGTCGGAAGCGTGAAACTCAGGTTCTGCGCCACCACCGCAGAGACCGTACATATCGCCACAGAAACGCGCTTCTCGTCCGGCATAGCGAAACCTTCCTTGAACGCCACGGGGATCGAACCTCCGGCATAGGATATGGACGAACCCGTTTTAAGGCTCACCCCGCCGTATGCCGCAAGATCGCCCGTAGCGGCAGGGTCGACTACCAGCGTCACACCCGCCGCAAGGCTGACGGCAAGCCCGTCGATCGCGTTCGTAGCCGCCACCGAAAGACTGCCTTCAGCCACCGACAGCACGTTGCTCCCGACGACCGGCTGATCCACCGGCTCCGTCCCGCCGTTGAAGAACCGCGCCGCGCCGCCAAGGACAAGCGTCCCGCCGCCAAGCTTCGTGAGCGTTCCCTCGTAGGTCACCGGCTCGCGCACGTCCAGGACGCGCCCGTCGGAGACGATGAAGCGCGCCGCATTCTTCACGTAGACCCCGCGCGAAGGCTCGTCCAGCGTCACGTCGTCCAGCGCCTCCAGCTTAGTGTGGTTCTCCATGGTGAGCGCCTTCCATGCGTTCGTGCCGGAATACGCACCGCCAAGGTTGCGTCCGTCATGGATGTACAGCGTCGAGCAGACGTCGACGGAGCCTTCCACGTACTGATCCGCCGTCGAAGTGACCGTGATGCCGCCGGAGAACGCGGTGTTCGTGCCCTTCAGCTCAAGTGCGATCGACGTAGTCTGATACCCGTACAGCCGCAGGTCGCCGGAGCCGGCCAGCTCGCCCTCCACCACGTGCGTCCTGCCGCTCCAGCCGCTGAACGTCACCGGGCTGCTGCCGGGATACAGCACTATACGCCCCTTCAGCGTCGGACGGGTGGCGTTGTTGTATGTGTATATGGTGGTCCCCGCCACCAGATTCAGCTCTGCAACCTCGAAAGTCGCCGCCTGATGGTATATGCTGCCGCCGTCGACGGTCAGCATCATCTTCGGGAACGAAAGGTTCTGCCATGCGTTCAGCCCGAGCGCAAGCCCTTGATCCACCACGGCATCGCCCTCGAAATCGGCAGTCGGCGTGACGCCAGTGGACCAGAAGCTGCCGTTCGCAGTGTCGAACGCCTGCTTGGAGGAGCCGTTCGAGCCGTTGTTTACCATCATCCTCACCACAGGATCGAACTTGAAGCACACGTCCTTTCCGTCGGCCACATCCTCTATCCCCAGCCACGTCCTGCGCGGCAGGGGTCCAGTCTTCGTGATGCCGAAGCACTCCGCGCCGGACACGTCCGCCGCCGTCTGCGCCGCAGGCCCCGTAAGATGGATGAACGGCACCGGTACGCAGTCGCTGAGGTACGGCTTCGCGGGCCATCCGTCCATCCCCGCCCTGAAGTTCCCCGACGCCTCGAACCTGTTGGTGACATTGTACGGCGTGAAGCTGCCTGTTCCGTACGCGCAGTAGAGCATCAGCTCCGCCCCCGGATTGAGCTTCAGCCCGCCGACCGTGAAGCTGCCGCTGTAGAGCTGGGTGGAAAGCACGGCGTTGGTCTCCACCTCGATGCTGCCCGGATACTCCTTGGACGCATTGCAGTTGAGCAGGACGCAGCACTCCTGCCCCACCGTCAGCAGCCCAAGATACCCGCTCAGGTCCGCAAACAGGGCTTTCTGCTGGCTTATGACCGTCTCGCGGGGGATGCCCACGATCCTCCGGTGCATGATCCTTATGGCGGCATCCGGCCCGCCCTGCCACGTGCCGAGGTACTGCGTCAGGTTGCCAGCCGCCTGGTACATGTCAAGGAGCGCCGGATTCGCCACCGTGCCTTCGACCACCAGCGGCTCCGCCTTCATGTAGTTCCGCGACGAGTGCTGGAACCTGCCGCCCGGCAGAAGCCGCAGCTCCTTGAACGGCTGCACCGTGCCGCCGGGTATCGTGCAGTATATCGTTCCAGCCACCGCCAGCGAATCTCCGGCGAACTCCGTAGCGGAAGGCATCGTGTGGATCATGTATCCAGCCGGCACGTAGTACTTGTTGCCGGCCGTGACGACGGTCAGGTTGCCAGACTGCGGATCCTTCCAGTTCTGGAGCGTGAACGACGATTCCCTCCACGGAAGGCTTTCGTCGCTCTGGTCCATCTGGAACCATGTGGTGTAGTCTTCGGCGGAGGCCATGCCCGCCATCGACAGCGTAACCGCCGCCGCAATCAGTCTCGTCTTCATTCCTTTGTCTCCTCGTTTTCGCGCATGTCCAGGACAGGCGCCATGTAGAAATCCTTCAGCAGAGTGCGCTCGCCGGGCTTTTGCTTCACGCCCGCGCTCGCCATCAGCCCGATGCAACATTCCGGCACACGCACCACGTATGCGTACTGCCGCCATCCGTCGCCTGCATCCGCGCCGCCTGGGATCGTCCATGCAGGCTCCACCAGGTCGTCCACGCCGCTCTTCCGGCGCAGGCGCACGATTACATCCGATATCATCCCCTTTGCCTTGAGCGCGATGAGGCAGTAATCCCCTTCCTTCAGCGTCTCGTCGGTAAACAGTATCCCGCCGCGCCCGACGCCCTCCGCGCAGAACGCAGGCGCTTCGCCTGCGGACGTGAACACGCCGAACCTGCCCGGCTGCTCCTTCGCCTGCCAGCCATGGAACGGCCGCGGAAGGTCGGGCATTGCATGGAAACCCGGCTCCTTGAAGCGCGCGGCGGTGCCTTCGAGCATCCCGCCCAGCCTGTTGGCGGCCTTCTCCGCGTCCGTGAGGCGTGCGACCCTCTCCCGCGCATATCCGCAAGGGTCGGACTTTGCGCGCAGTACGCCGAAGAGCCCCGGCAGAAGTTCGTCCCACGTCTTCGCTGCGAGCTTGGCGCGCGGATCAGGCGGCTTGGGCCAATGCACCCATGACGCGCGTTCGCCATAGACCCATGCATACTCGTCGCTCGCGTCGATGGCCTCCGAGATGTTGCGTTCGCAGTGCGCCGCGCGTGACCCGTTCTCCGGACTGCGGTAGTAGCGCGATTCGGGGCCGTGCGTCGAATACATGTCCAGGTACACCGGAAACGCCACCTGGGATACGGCACGGTACTTCTGCCTGTTCTCCGGCGCGACCAGGGCCAGGATGCGCTGGTTCAGGCGGGCATATGCGGTGAAGAACTCATGGCGGGAAGCCTCGTAGCGGTAGCCGGTCTCGCTGCCTTCGACGATGCGCGCCGTCATCGGCATTGCATCCAGGATACCATTGACGAACGCCGGCCACAGATCGCCCCACTTCTCCGCGCGGGCTGCCGGGTCGGGACACTTGGAGTAGTAGTCCCAGAAGTCGGGATCTACCGAGAAGAACCTGCATCCGAACACCACCGCGTCCGGGAACTCCTCGAAGAACGGCGCGAACATCTCCCTTGCGCGGCGGCGCACGGTCGGCGCAAGCACCCTGAACGGAGGGTCGTCGGCACGGCGCACGAAAGGACGGGCGAGGGGATAGTCCTCGTGGTCCACCTCGATGCCGCGGAAGCCGAACCTGCGCGTCACCTTTCCGAACACGCGCATGTTGCCCGCGACCCTATGCCACCAGGCGTCGTCGGCCCACGCCACGCGGTTGGTAGGCATGCGTAGCGGTCCTGCGAACGACTCCGTGAAGCCTTTCTTCTTCAGGAGCTCCGTCCAGATCGCCCCGTCGGCGTCGAACGCGGCCTCGGTCCAGGGCGGTTCGTGCATGAGGCGGCGCGGGCTTATCTTGGTCCCGTCCGGCAGTTCGCCGAACAAAGTCGGTATCATGCCTGCGATCCCTGTCCCGGCAAATTCATCCGAACGCTCCAGAAGCTGCGCAGGCGTCGCCCACATCACGTCCCAGCCGAGCGCCACAACCTTCTTCTGCACGTGCCCGTCTGCGAACATGCCTTCTACCGCGAACATCGCCACGAACGCAGCCAACAATGCCTTTCTCACCGTCACCTTGCATCTCCTTTGCTCAAACTTTGGCGCAGATCGGTGCGGAAACGTACCCGCTCCACTCCGTCCGGCACATGTATTATAGCAGAAGAACCATATAAGGAAATATAAAAAGAGTGACATAAGAATATCAAAAAACTACAATGGACATAACGCAGTCCATGTGTTATCATCTTCGCATGCTCAAGGAAAAGAAGAGAAGCAGCCGCATTCTCGTATCGATGTCGACGGCGGACTATACGCAGCGTCGCAAGCTGCAGGGCATCCTCGACTACGCCCATGGGAAAGGCGGTGACCAATGGCAGCTGCAGCTCGACCTCGGCGGATTCAAGCTGCAGGAGGTCAAGAACTTGGCCAGATGGCAATGCAGCGGCATCATCGCCTACATCACCGGTGTCGAGCAGCGTAGGCGTTTTCTCGCCGCAAATCTGCCGACCGTGCTGATCGAACCGTTCCTCAAGTCCGGCGATCCGATGCCGAAGTCCATCACCGCCCGTGACGATGTCACCGTGTTCGTCAACGACTATCTTGCCGAAGGACGTGCCGCCGCACAGTATTTCATGGCGCGGCACTTCGTGCATTTCGCATATGTGCACGACGCCGAACAGACCCCATGGAGCGAAGGCCGATGCTCCGGTTTCCAGATGGAGCTGGACGGACATGGCCTCGGTTACATGACATACCGTACCGCCAATAGACGTGAACGGCGCGACTTCGCGCTGGAGCTCCCGAAGCTTGCCAGATGGCTCAAGCGCCTGCCAAAGCCCGTAGCCGTTTTCGTGGCCAACGACGAACGGGCCCGCCAAGTGCTTATGGCGGCGAACATGGCCGACCTCGACGCGCCGGAGGAAATCTCAATCCTTGGCGTGGACAACGACGAGCTGATATGCGAAACCGTCGCACCATCCCTGTCAAGCGTAGACGTCAACGACATATCAATGGGATATGACTGCGCACGCCGCCTCGACGACCTGATGGCGGCCCGTACCTGCGGTTGCGTGATGTGCACAAGACATTCCCGCATAGTGTCGCGCGTATCCACAGACATGTACGCGAACTCTGATCCTTTCGTAGCCAAGGCGCTCGCCTTTGCGCGGAACAATCTCGACAAGGAGCTGTCAATTGGCTCGATAGCTTCTGCGATAGGATATTCCGCGCGTATGCTGCATCTCCGCGTAAAACGCTCCATCGGCAAGACGATGATGGAGGAAGTGCGGCGTATGCGCCTGGACGCTGCAGCCAAGCTGCTTTCCGGCTCCGACAAGGGCATCGCCTACATCGCCGACATGTGTGGATTTTCGAGCGCGTCCCATCTGAGCATGCGATTCAAGGAGGCGTACGGAGTGTCTCCGTTCAAATACCGCCATGGCTCAGATGCCATTCCCAAGACAAGGTAACGTCCACCAGAGCTCTGCGACATGCGGCTCAAACCTGCAGCGTGAGAGGGGCCGAACGGCGGCCCCAGCATGAAACCGCCGTGACGGAGAACGAAAGACCCTTCTCCGGCAGCCGGGAGCATGCGACGCGGAACTTATCGGCCGCGCCGCTGCGCGCATCGGTCAGCGGGAAACGGTAGCCGGGGCTCGCCATTCCAAGCTTCTTCGAGAACCCGTCGGGGCCCTTCGCGACAACCTCATACACCGCTGCGCGCGCGGACTTCTCCGCCGTCGCCGCGGGTATGGTCAGTTCCCACATGTCGACGTTCTTCTGGCCGCCGCGAAGCCTTCCCTTCTTGCGTCTCACCGCAAGCGCGGCGCCGGGCGGGAATTCAGGCGCCTTGGCGACGGCGGCGCGGCCGGCGAACTCGAACGGGCGCCGCTCCGCCACCGGAAGCGGCAGCATGAGATCATCGCCCAACGCCGCGCCGGTAACGAACTCGCGGCGCGAAAATACCATGTGGTCCGCATACACGCGCACAAGCTGTCCCTGGCGGCAATTGAAACGGTCGATCATCCCCATCGCCTTGATGCCATCATCCATTTTCTTGGGCGTGCGGCAATTCTCAAGGCCCTCTGGAATGTTAAGCAACCCCGGCGCATATGAACTTACGTTGCGCAGCGAGCCGCAACCGACCGCCGTGAAGGCGCCCTGCCAGATGCTGCGCTCGTCGGTGAGCGACGTGTGCGAGTGCCCCGAGAGCGTGACCGCGTTGCTGTAACGCGAAAGGATCGAAGGCGTGAGCCCGTTGTCCTGCCCCCAGACCTTGGCGCCATGCACAGTGTTTTTCGGATGCGGATGCTGCACGTGGAAGAAAGGCCTGGACGGATCGAAGGGCTTCTTCAGAGACGAATAGAACTTCTCCAGCTCCTTTGAGAAATTCTCGTCCTTTCCGCTGCAGCCGCCGTTGCACCAGTGGGCGCATACGAAATCGTATCCTTTCACGTTCTTCAGCTGGATGGGCCGCCAATCCTCGCGGAAGGCATCCCGCCACCACTTCACCGGATCGGTCACTATCTGGTTTGCCTTGAGTTCGTTTTCGTCCTGGAAGACCTTTTTCGCCCTGCTGATGCTGGACCAGTCGTGGTTGCCGAATATGAACACGCGTTCCACGTGACGCCCGTCCGGCGCCTTGTCGTCCGGGAAGACGCCGAACCAAGCCTCGGATACGGCCATGAGTTCGCCGCCCAATCCGCAATGCGCCATGTCGCCTGCGATCACCACCGCGTCGGCCCCGTTGTCGCGGAACCACTCGAACGCCTTCACGAGCGTCTCCGTGGTGTATTTGGGGTGCAGTTTCCGTCCGCCGACGTCCATCGCGATATGGATGTCGGAGAGCAGCCCGAACGTCAACGCAGGTTTCCCGCCGGCGGAAGCACCCTGCTGCGCGGCAAATATCCGGCGCGGCCCGAGCGCGAATGCGCTCGCAAGCCCGCCGATGAAGAAACGTCTTGATATGCCTGTCATTTCACGACCTCTTTCCTGGTTCCCTCGCCCCTCACCTTTACTTCGACTCCGTCCGCGTCACTACAAGGAATTCCGGCGCGAGCGGCATGAGCGAACCTGCCGGAAGACGGAATTCCCCAGAAGCGGTGCCGAGCGGCGTCCTCGAACCATCCGCCGCGATGCGGCTTATGGTAGAACCTTTCCATCTGGACGAGAACCTGAGCACGAAGTCGTCACGCGGTTCGCCGCACAGGTTTTCCGCCATGACCAGCAGTTCGCGGTCGTTTCGCGCGGCCACAAGCCAGGTGGAGGGTGTCATCGGCGCCGTCACGTCGATCGCGTCGTCGCCCGCCAGCTTCTCGAACAGGCGGTGGAACAACTCCTGCTTGCGCGGCGAATATATGGACGGATGCGTCTTCGCGTCAAGGGAACGGCTGATCGTGGCCACACGCCCGCCGAGGCTGTTTCTGAAGAATACCGTGGCAGGCGAGACGAACTTGTCGTCCATGTCGTACAATGCGGACCACACCTCGGCGCCGGCGGCGGGCTTCAGTTCGGCGATTGCGCTCTTCTTCGGCGTCCATCCGATGTATGTGAGCGATTCCGTCTTGCGGTTGTACAGCTTCCTGCCGCGCGATCTGCAGCCGGCCGCCGGACATATCATCTCGTAGTTGTAGAGCATGCCGGCGGGTTCTTCCGCCGGGGCGCATCCCATAAATTCCGAGAACCCGCGTTTCGCAAGGATGAGCGCCGCCTCGGCGTCGACGAACAGCCCGCCCGACAGCAGCTTGCGCAGCTCGCCGTCGGATAGATGGGCGGGCGTCTGCCCGACGAGCATGGCGACCGGGGCGTCTTCGGCCATCGTCATCGGGAAACCCATCTTGCCGAGGAAGTAGGCCTGCACCGGCAACATCCCGGCCGACACGTTCTTCGCCGAAGCCCGCATCATGTACACCTCGGCGGGGGTATACACCGCGCGTACTCCGCACGGACGCATCGCCGAGCGCAGGTCACGTGCGATCTCAAGACGTCTGCGGTACTCGACCAGCCGCCGGGCATAGCCGTCGTCGCCCATCGGGTCGTCCGAATACTGCGTGCAGTAGTAGTACGACCCCGTCGCGCCGGCCATGATGGCGCCGGCGAGCTCGGATATAAGAAAGAGCGAAGAATTGTAGAACCGGGTGTGCGGATACGGATCGGTCTCGTGTATCAGCTCGATGTCGCGGCCGATGTGGTGCGCGCTCCAGAACGTATGGGCAAGATTGACGGGCAACGAGCAGGGCGCGTTCTCGTTGAAGTACGCGGCGCCGAATATGCGCACCATCGGACGCGTGCCGCCGGCGAAGGCGCGGGCTATCGTCTCGGTCGAATCTCCATCCATATCGGTGTAGCCGGACTGGCAAAGGCAGACCCTGATCGACGGATCCACAGTATCAATCGCCGCGCGTATGCTCCTTGCGAGACTTTCGAGCGAATCGCGCGAAAGCATGGCGAACTGCCGCCTGAGCGCCGCATTCTCCGCCGTAGGCTTCCTGAACATCGCCGCGATATCCGCCGCCGTATAGGCCTTGCCCGCACGTTTCGCATACTCGGCCAGATGCAGCGGACAGAAACAGCCCCTCATCGAATTCAGGCCGCCATGGTTCGACAGCGTATAGTCGTCCTCGAAGAAGATGATAGACGGATGCGCCCTTTTGGCGCATGCGACGATCTTGTCGCAGAAGTCCTTCACGAAAGCCGGGTCGAGCGGACACGAAGCGTACGTCTTGCCGCCATCGCAATCCATTATGCATTGGAACGGGCGGTACTTCCCGCCGCTGAGCGTGGGCACTATCCACCACCCGATGTCGATGTCTTCGCCGGACAATCCTTTCTTCGCGCGGGCGATATCGTCGCCAAGCCGCTCCCAGTCCGATATGTCCGTGCCGCGGTAGTATTGCCTGTTCCATGGCCCGATCAGCACGAACCTGCGAAGTCCGTATCTGTCGTGCATGTTGCGCAATTCGCCTATCTGCGTCTCGATAGGCTCTGACGTCCAATCCACCGGGACCATCACATTCAATGGTTCCGGGGAGATTCCGCCATGGGCGACGCCTGCCGCGAGCAGGCCGGCCGCCAGCCCCAGGTTGAAATAATTTCTCATGTGCATGATTGTACTATACTATGAGGCACAGGTCAAGCGCCGCGTGTACAGCGTGTACAGGGGAATGGCCGTACCGTGGCCTGTTTGCAAAACAGGGCGCACCGACAAGGTGCGCCCGGTCGTTTTGCGACGGCCGCCGCCAAGCGACGGCCTGTTTACATACCGTAATTACGCCTTGTTGTGACGTTTACGGAGCTTTGCGGACGTGTTCTTGATGCCGTCGACCATGTCCTGGATGTCCTGGTCGGTGAGCCGCGGGTGCATCGGGATGTTGAACTCGCGGTTGTAGAAGAACTCGTTCGCGCGCGGGCACTGGTCGGGATCGTAGCCCATGCGCTTGAGGCCCGTGAAGTGGTAGGTCGGCTGGTAGTGAAGGATGCCCTGCACTCCCTCCTCCTGGTAGAGCACC
>JAEEGL014226535.1_pt1 | contig 23411 bp, 23 predicted proteins | sample 9134231 | NCBI WGS metagenome assembly JAEEGL01 (sample SAMN16246548, study PRJNA631951) | gut metagenome | biome: gut microbiome; feature: rumen; material: fiber-attached | host: Bos | place: Iran: Karaj | collected 2018-10
AATCAAGTGCTATAGCAGCATTATTTACAAGAACATTTATCTCTTTAAATTTATCTACTACCATATCAACTAGATTATTAATATCTTCTTCAGAAGATATATCAGCCTTAACTAATAAAACATTTATTCCATATTTATCTATTAAATACTTTTCTAGTTCTTTAGCACCATATTCACTTTTATTATAATTAATAACAATATCATATCCGTTTTTAGCATACTCTACTGCAATACTCTTACCAATTCCCCTACTAGCACCTGTAATTAATGCTACCTTAGACATGTAATCACCTCAAAAGTATTATAATCAAAAAAAAATAATTTTTCAATTATTTTTGGTTGTATTATAAATAGTGTTGGTAAATATAAATTTACTACACTATTTTTATTTATAAAAAAGACATAGGTTTGATACAATGTAATTGACCAAATAAACATTGAAAGGAATAAACCTATGTCTATAAATAATTATATATTAAATTTATTAAATATTGAAGATAAAAATATCTATATTTTTTCTAATAAGTTAGAAGAAAAGAAAATTAAAGGATTCAATTATAAAATTATTGAGGGAATTTTAACTTATAAACCTTATTTTTGTCCCTGTTGTGGTTGTATTAATGAATCTCGCAATGACATTATTAAGTGGGGATTCAGAAGAAACTGCAAAATTAAAATACCCAAGGTTTCTAATTGTAAAAGTCTTCTTATTCTTCATAAACAAAGGTTTCTTTGTAAAAATTGTAATAATACTTTTATCGCAGAAACTAACTTAGTTGATAAATATAAAAATATTTCTAATAATACTGATAAGCAAATTAGAATAGAACTTATGAAAAAGCAATCAGAAAAAGATGTATCAGAAAAAACTGATGTATCTGTTTCTCATATAGATCGTACTATAACTAAAATAGCTTCTCATACTGTTTTAAGACACGCTTTACTTCCTAGTTCTATGAATTGGTATGAATTTAAAGCTACAAAAGATACAAAAGGTAAAATGGCTTTTATTATCACTAATAATAAAAATGGTAATATTTTTGATATTCAAGACTCTAGAAAATCAATAGATTTAAATAAATATTTTAGAAGATATTCAAAAAAAGAAAGAGATAAAGTTAAACATATATCTACTGACTTTTATTCAGGATATATATTTTTAGCAAAAAAATTATTTAAAAATGCCAAAATTTCTATTGATAGATTTCATATTGTTACTCAAGTATATACAGCCTTAAACTCTACTAGAGTAAGCTTATGTAAGAAAGATAATTCAAACTATAATAAATTAAAAGATTTATGGAAATTAATTGTAAAAAATGAAAATAATTTATCTGAAGAAAAGAAATATTCTAAGCATTTTAAAAAAGAAGTATCTCAAAAAGACATGGTAAATTATATGATTAACACCGATAAAACTTTAAAAGCAACATATGAATGTTACCAAGGTATTATCAATTCAATTAAAAATAAGGATTTTGAAAAATTTAGAAATATTATTAATCATCCAAATAATGACTTATCTTATAAGATGAAACAAGCATTAAAACTTTATAGAGAAAATATTGAATATATTGAAAATTCATTTATCTATGATATAAATAATGGAGTTATAGAAGGAAATAATAATTTAATTAAATGTCTAAAACGTATTGCCTTTGGTTATAGAAAATATGATCATTTTATAGCTAGAATATTTTTAATAAAAAACAATATAAAAGGATGACTTTCGTCATCCCTAATAATCAATTCATTTTATCAAATTAATGTCTACCAACACTATTTATAATACAACCAAAGTTAACTTATAATAGTTAACTTTTTATTATAATTATTATTTTTTAACAATATCTCACTATATATATCATGAAGTATATATATTATTTCTTTATTAATATATTTATTCTTATTATTTACTATTACTTGTTTTAAAGTATTTATATCAATACTATTATCATATATAGTTAATTCATATATCTTTTTTAAATATATTTCATTATTACTTATATAAAATAGGTAAATATATGCCTCTCTAAGACTTATTACACCAATCTTGATATATTTATCAAGATAATACAAAGCATGCCTATAATAGCCGTTTAAATACATTTTTTGGCCTATTAAAAATAAATATTCAGAATTAAAACTATGTATATACTTTTTATTACATTCTTCTATAAATAAATAATAATCTTTATCAAATAAATTATTCAATAATACTTTATTATTTATAAACTCTAAATATTTGTTATCGTTTGAAATACTATTGTATTTATCTAGTAAATAATTGTAATATATATTATTATCTTTAACACTATACTTTACTTTATTTAGATATTTTTTTGTGTCTATACATGAACATAAATATATTGAATATTCTACTAATAAAAATAGTATATTAGTATTACTTTTATCATTATTATATATATTAAGTAAATTATAATATTGTAATCCTACATTACTAGTATTTATATAATTATTAATTAAACCATTTATATCATTTTTCATTATTATCCTCCCATATAAAAAATATCATAGTAATAATACCATGATATTTATATATATTTTGTCGATAATTAGTAATTAATTATTTTTCAATTTCATCTCTTTTTTTAATAATTAAATTCATATTATATTCTATTATATCTTTTATAACCAATAACTCATTTAATTTAGCATTCTTTTTATACTCGGCTAAATCAATGAAATCATCAAGACTTTCATCCGCTTTAATATATCCAATTTTTCTTATTACATCCATAAGTCTATCATTCAATATAATATATGCTTTTTTATCTAATTGACTTAATTCTAATGATTCATCACACATCTCATCAATAGTTAACAAAGTTTCATTTTTTAATTGATTAACTGCTTCCTCATATACTTCATCCATGTATATTTCCTTTGAATATTTTTTTCTATATTCATCAATACTATTTTCTATCTCTTCTAAACTTTTATTATATTTTTCAATCAAATAATCATTTTGATATTCTTTTACTTTTTTTTCAAATAATACACTAGGATATTTTATTTTTTCTGAAAATGCTTTATATCTTGCATCCCAAAAACTCTTATTTAATAATGAATAATTATTTTTATAATCTTCTGTATCTTTGAATCTTTGAATTTCTTCTTTTTCTAATATTTTAGTATTGTAATCACTACTATTACTTATATTAAATATACTAAAAATTGGGCTATATTTTATTTTATTTATTAACAATTCGCTATTTACATCATTTGAATCCTTTAATAATTTAATAATCCTTTTACCATACTTTTGATATTCATTATATACATTTCCTATATTATTATTATCGAAAACTAAATACGCAAGTTTCTCATATATATTATTTAGTTTTTCTATTTTATCATTTAATAATCCTTTTAGTATATCTATGCTTTTATTATTTTCAATATATAATAGCTTATCAATTGTTGTCTTTGTTTTAAATATATTTTCACAAATATAATTACAATAATTAACAATTTTATTAGTATTACTATTAAACTCAACAGTTAAAATTTTATTAGTATGTTCAATTATACCATTTAATTGTTCTATTTCAGATATTATAATTTTATTTATATTCTTTATTACACTATTATCTATTTCATCAAGGTTCTTCTGATATATAATATTTAATATATTCATCGTATTATTTAATGATTCAATCATTTTATTAAGTGCATCTTTTATATAAATATTTTCTTTTTTTATATCACTATTATTCTCTAATAATTCTATATCTCTTTCCATCTGATTTAAAACTTGATTATTTTTATTTTTTATATCTAATTGTAAATTATTATTATTCTTTTTCAAAATATTTAAATCAACTTTTAAATTATTAATAGACTCTATATACTTCTTATAATCATTATTCATAACAACCCACATTATCCTCTCATAATAATGATACACCATAATAAATATTTTTACAACAAAAAAGAGAGCTTACTCCCTAATACTGATCTAAATACAAAATATTATTTAAATTTTTATTAACAAGACTTACTAGTTTCTTTTTTCCAAAACTATCAAAACTTTTTTTTAAACTCTCTTCACCCCTTAATACAATATCAAATCTATTAATTAAAATATCCTCTATTTTTTTTATTCCAATACTTTTTAAATAATTAGTCGACTCCACTACCCGTTCAATATTCCATTCAGCATATAACAAAGTTTGTTTAGAATTATTTTTTATTATTTTTTTTAATGTATCAATAGATAAATCACAATCTAATAAATAATTCATTTTATTACTCATCTCCTTTATATACTAGTTTTTTTAAATATAAAAATTCTTTCTCAGTTAAATAACTATCTTTAGTTATACTATACAGTAAAGCTTCAAATTTATCAGGATAATTATTTATTAGTAAAGTACTATAATATTTTAATACTTTTAATCTTGATATATATATATTATTAAATAAATACTGTACATTTTTCTTTCTTTCATCACTTTCTTCATTAATAGAATCTAACCACTTAATTAATCTATTATTTATTGCTACTGGAATATTTTCCATTGTTAAATCAGTTAAATACTTATTAAAATCGAATACAAAATATTTATCTTGTATTAAAGTATTTGAATAATCAATATTTATATTTTTTAATTCCATATATTTTTTTCTTAATAAACTACTAGGATTATTCTCTATATGATATCTAAAACAATCTATATAATCATAACAATTAGCTTCTATGTATCTATCAATTATATATTCAAATGATTTAGAAGAAAGTGCTAAAGGAGATGGAAAACAGTCATTACTATCTTTTTCAATACTCATACAATACATTTCTGTTAATTCAACATTTTTTCTAAATATAAAACTATCTGTTCCTAATACAAAAGGATACCTTTCCATTAATATACTTAATATATTAGGATATTCTTCTTTAATATATTTTTCATTTATTATAAAATCTTCATATGAACCTTTTAAAACTTCATTCTCTTTACTAGCAAATACTTTTGGTATCGAAAAAATATTTTTTAATTCTATGTTATCATTTTTAGATATATCTATTAAACTTTGTAAAATATTTATATTAGAATACAATAATATAAAACATAATTGACTACACTTTATTTCTTGAATTTTTTTATCTATCTCACTACTTCCTAATGGAAGTGTATAATCTTTTAAGAAATATAATTCTTCGTTAGTATTTATGTAATTTAATAATTCTGATATATTATCGTATTTAGCATTTTTAGATATCTCTTTTAAAAGAATATCTGGAAAAGAATTATAATTAAAACCATATTTGATGAATAACTGTTCTATTTTTTCTTGAGAATATAAATTATTATTTTCATTGCTTACTTTAGTAATTCCATCAACAATATTATCCTTGTTCAACTGAAAATATTTTTTTAAATTAATTTGATTAAATAAGTTAATTGTATTTGTTATGTAATCTATAGTTTGTCCTTTCTCTTTCAATAAATTAACAATATTTATAAAATTCGAATAATCAAACAAATATGGAGTAGATAATTTTAATTTAATCAATATTCCTTGTAACTCATCTATTTCTTTATTATTGTTTTGACTAATTTTACTATTATGAGTTTCTACTTCGTCTTTTAAAGATATTAATCTATTTTTTATACAATTTATAAATTTTGATATTATTTTTTTATCTTGAGTAGATAAATCCATTTTTAATCCTTTTGTATTACCTTTAATAATGGTTATTGGGAGTGCTAAAGAATCTATATAGTATTGTATATCTTTCTCTTCCCATAAATTAAACATTACATCTTGAATTTCACTTGGATATACTTTTAATAAATTATCATAATTATCTTCAATTTTAGATAATAATGATTCCATTTTATTTATTTTTTTATTATGTATATCATTTTTTATTTCATAGTTTTTCTTCTCCAACATTGAAGATTCTATAAATAGCATTAATTTATTTTTGAATGCTTCATCTATTATTATTTTAGAATTATCATATTCTAAGTTTTTTATTAAACTAATATTATTAATTGATATAGCAATTAAATAATTATATAGATCATTTTCTGTTAATGTTTCACTTACTTTTAAAACACTATAATAATTAATTAGATCACTTACTGGTTCATTATTAATTAATTTATTGTTTAATGTAGTAACAAGATTTAATTCTTCTAATACTTTATTATTGTCAATACTATAATCTTTAGAATAATCTAAATATGATTGTAAATTATCTATTAATCTTTCAAATTCTTTTTTTACTTCTTTATACTGTAATGATGATTGTAATGCTATATTATTATATCCTTCATCCATCCAATACTTTTTAATTTTTATATCATTTATAGTGTAATTTGAATCTAAATAATCTACTAAAAAATCATGTAATTTAGAATCTGCTAGTTCTATTAATGATTTCATTGGTTCATTAGGATATTTTTGAAATATATTTTTAATTTCAATTATTTTTTTTTGCTCTTGAATCTTTTTTTGATATGTATATTTCTTACTATTTAGAATATCAATTAATCTTATTATTAATTCTTCCTCATTTATTATTTGCATTCAAAACACCTCATTAATATAGTTATATATATTAACATTTATATCAAAAAAAAACAAGAAAAAAAGAAATATACTTCTTATATTTCTTCTATCTTCATAAAATTCGTATGAGCATCATCAGGGAAGCCACCTACAACAGCAACTAAATCCCCTTTATTTAAGTCAAACATTTCTTTTGCAGCTTCAATTCCAGCTTCTACAATACTATCAGTATCTACACCATTGCCAGCAACTTTACTATATACACCCCATTTAAGTGCTAAAGCTTTAGCAACTTTTTCATTAGGTGTAATAGCTAAAATTAATGATTCTGGTCTTAATGATGAAATATCTTCAGCAGTTTTACCAGTAGCTGTAGATACAACTATTGCTTTGATTGGTAATTGTCTTGAAGCTTCAACTACACACTTAGCAATTGTATTATGAATATCTGTTCCTTTTAAATTGAAATCTCCTAATTCATACTTAGTAAGTTTTTCAACTTTATTACAAATACTAGCCATAGCTTGGATAGTTTCTACTGGATAATCACCCATAGTAGTTTCATCACTAGTCATGATAGCATCACATCCACGTAATACTGCATTAGCAACGTCAGTAACTTCAGCATTAGTTGGACGAATATTCTTCTTCATAGATGTCATCATTTGAGTAGCCATGATACATCCTTTTCCTTGTTTATGACATTCATCAATCATCATTTGTTGATATAATGGTAAGTTTTCAACACCAGTTTCAACTCCTAAATCTCCACGAGCAATCATGATATAATCAGAAGCTTCAACTATTTCTGGTAAATTATCCATAGCATATTGAGTTTCAACTTTAGAAATGATTGGCATATTTGGTTTACCAAATTCAGCACATAAAGCTCTAGCTTCATTAACATCATCTGCAGTATTAACAAATGATATAGCTAAGAAATCTCCATCCATATCACAAGCATATTTAATATCTTCTCTATCTTGTTCTGAAATATATGGAACATCTAATTTAATACCAGGGATACATACACCACGACGTGATTTAATCTTACCACCATTCATGATACGACATACTACTGAACCACCATCAGAATCATCTTCAGATTCAACAACTAATTTATAGAATCCATCATCTAATAATACAACAGCACCTTCATGTAAATCTTTAACAACATTTCTATAGTTAAATGAAATCTTCTCAGCAGTTCCTTGATCACCTAAATCATTTTCAACTATTCTGATAGTTTCTCCTTCAACTAATTCAATATAATCATCAACAAAAGTACAAGTTCTTAAATCTGGTCCTTTTGTATCATATAGAGTTGCTATATTAGCACCTAATTCTTCATTAGCTCTTTTAATTAAGCTTTCATCTAATTTTCTTTCTTCCATTGTAGCATGTGAGAAGTTGATACGAGCAACATTCATTCCTGCTTCTACTATACCTTTAAAATTTTCCCAATTTTGTGTAGAAGGACCAATACTACAAATATTTTTTGTTTTCTTCATAAAATCATAACCTCCAAAATCATATATATATTGTATCTCTTTTGCATTCTTTACAATCATAATTTAATATTTGATATAGAGAATTCAAAAACTCAACAAAATGGTTGAGCATAATTAAAAATACAAAATATAATTAAAAATATGTGAGACAACTCTCTTTTTATGTTCAAAATTATATCACATTTATTTTAATTTTACAATATATTTTTTCTTTTTTTACAAAAAAAAGCACGAACATAATAGGAACGTACTTAAAGTTAAACTTAGCGTTTAACGATTTCTCTTTCTGGGGCGGATATAGGGATTCGAACCCTAGCATAACGGAACCACAATCCGCCGTGTTAACCCCTTCACCATATCCGCCATTTCAAATATGCAGTATCATTATATCAATAAAATTATTAAAATTCAAGTATAATTATTAATTTATACATTTTTTTATAATTTATTAACCTAATTTTATTATATACATAATATATAAAGAGGTGTAATATGTATAATCAAAATAATAATTTGTATGAACCTTATCAAGGGTTTATACGTGGTAATATGTTTAAAAACTTATATGACAATTACGGAAAAATATATGATATTAAACCAATTAATGAACAAGCAGAACTTCTTACATATTTAGATATGTTTGATTTTGCATGCATAGATTTAGGTTTATATTTAGATATATATCCAAATGATGAAACTATCATTCAACTATATAATCAATTAAATAGTGAGAAGATGAAAATATTAAACAAATATGAAAACGCTTATGGAACTATAAGTTCCAATAATAATTCAAATAATTGGAGTTGGAATAACACTCCATGGCCATGGGAGGTATAATTATGTGGAAATATATAAAAAAATTAGAATATCCTGTAAATATTCAAAAAAAGAATTTAGATATGGCAAAAGTATTACTAGCACAATATGGAGGACCTGATTCTGAATTTGGTGCTGCTATGAGATATCTAAATCAAAGATATACTATGCCTGATGAAAAAGGAATGGCATTACTTACTGATATTGGGACAGAAGAATTAGCACATATAGAAATGATAGCAACTATGATATACCAATGTATGAAAGGAGCAACCATAAAAGAACTAAAAGAAGCTGGACTTAGTGGACAATTTGTACAACATGACCACGCAGTATTTCCAATGGATGCAAATGGAATACCATTTACATCAGCATATATAGAAACAACTGGAGATTGGAGAAGTGACTTAGAAAGTGATATGGCAGCTGAACAAAGGGCAAGAACAACATATGAACATTTAATGGCAATGACAGATGATCCAGATATACTAGCTCCATTATCATTTTTAAGACAAAGAGAAGTAGTTCACTATAATAGATTTAAAGAATTAAAAGATTATTATGAAAATAAATATAACAAAAAAACGGTTATTTAATGTAATCGCTTTTTATTTACTATCAATTAAATGCACATTTTCAAGTAGTACACCTGTTCCTTCAACAACACAAGTTAAAGGACTTGCTGCTAAAAACACTGGAACTTTCAATTCATGTGATAATAGTTTTTCTAAACCATTTATCATTGCACCACCACCAGTCAAAACGATACCTTTATCTATAATATCTGCTGCAAGTTCTGGTGGTGTATCTTCCAATACATTTTTTGCCTTTGTAATAATTTTAAACATGCTTTCTCTCAATGCTTCTTCTATCTCTGCAGAACACAAAGTAACAGAATGTGGTAATCCTGTAACAAGGTCTCTACCCTTTACTTCCATTTTTTCATTTAAGTTTTCTGGAAAAACTGTTCCAATTTTTATTTTTATTTGTTCAGCAGTTCTTTCACCAATCAATAATTTATACTTATCTTTAATATATTTAATTATATCATTATCAAACTCATTTCCAGCTATTTTTATTGAGGCACTTGTAACAATTCCACCTAAAGATAATATAGCAATATCAGTAGTACCACCACCTATATCTATTACCATATTACCACTAGGTTTAGATATATCTAAACCTGTTCCAACTGCAGCAACTTTGGGTTCCTCTTCCAAAAATACTTTACGTGCTCCAGTTCTCTCTGCTGCCTCTCTTATAGCATTCTTCTCAACTTGAGTTATATTTGATGGACAACAAATTAATATTCTAGGTCTCGAAAAGAAATTTCTTCCATTTATCTTTTTAATAAAATGATTTAACATTATATCAGTAACTTCAAAATCTGCAATTACCCCATCTTTCATAGGCCTAATAGCTTGTACCTTACCCGGAGTCCTTCCAAGCATCTCTCTTGCCTCTTTACCTACTGCTACTATTTTTTTTGTTTCTGAATCTAAAGCAACAACACTAGGCTCATCCAAAACAATTCCCTGTCCTTTAATATAAATTAATACATTGGCAGTTCCTAAATCTATCCCGATGTCTTTTGAAAACATATGATCTAACCTCCAATACTACTTTATTATAGCATATTTTAAATATACATCAAATATTATTTTTTTATTATAAATAAAAAGTATTATAATGCCTTATCATAATACTCTTCAGGATTTACACAATTAGAATCAATAACTAATTCAAAGTATAAATGATTATCTAGATCTTTAGCAATATTTGATGTTCCACTTATAGCAATTTTATCACCTTGATTAACTTTATCACCCTTTTTAACAGAGATATCTTTAATACTTTGATATACACTATAAGTATTATCAGAATGTTTAATAGTTATTGAATTACCAACTAATTCATCCTCTATTACTTCTATTACTTCTCCAGGTAATACTGAGACAACATCGAAATCTTTTTTTGAGCCATAACTTATCCCCGTATTTTGCATATATGTACCATCATAATATGTAATTGAATTTTGTTGAGTTTTTTCATCTGATTTATAATCATAATAATTCTTTACAATTGATACTTCTTTTTCAAAATATGGTCTAATAACTGCTATATCTTTATCACTATTTACTTGTTGCGTAGGAGGATCTACTATATCTTGAACATATTCATAATCTATAGGTAATATAGAATCTTCACTCTCCACATAATTCTTATTAACAACATTATATCCGATAACCACTGCAAGCATAAATACTATACATATTCCATATATAGAAAATAAAACTATTTTTTTCATTATTTCACCTCTATTAAAAGTTTTAACTATAATAAAAAAAATATACATTTTTATTTTATTTTTTCAATTTTTACATCTGTATAATAATATTTTAATATTTCATCATACTTATATCCTGCTCTTGCCATCCCTTCAGCACCATATTGACTCATACCTACACCATGACCATATCCTCTTGTAGTAATAATAATATTGTCAGATGTAATAATTGTAAAATTAGAAGATCTTAAACCAAATAGTTTTACAATCTTTTCACCTGTAAATACTTTGTTATTTATCATTATCCTTTTAATCTTTCCTGCAGATGTTTTTTCTATAACTTTAATATTTATTTTATTTGTAATATCTATTTGTAATTTTTTACAAAAATCACTATAAGAAAACTCATATTGTTCATTAAATACAGGAGATATTTTATCCCAGTCACTTTTTACACTTTGCAAATAGTGTACTTTAGACGAAAAAACATCTTGACTATTCTCCGTATATCCACTACTAGTGGAAAAAAATAATGCATCTGCAATTTTTCCATTATACGTTATATATTGAAATGCTGTATCTTCAACTACTCTATCTATTTTTTCCTTATTCTCATCATACTTTTTTCCCCATTTTCTTTTTAATTCATTATCGTCAAGATAAACTTGATTTAATACAGTATCAACAACATCATATTTTTCCTTTCGATTATTTACAATTTTGTACATTATATAACTTCTAGCAGCTACAGCCTGAGCCTTTAAAGCCTCTTCACTAAAAGATATTGGCATTTCTCCAGCAACAACCCCTTTAACATATTTTTCTAATGGAACATTTTCTATCATTTTTTCTTTACTTCTATATACTCTAACAATAGTATTATGAGAAAATTTAAAACTAATATTTTTGTTTTCTCTCACAATTAAGGATATAATAAAAAAAGGAATTAAAATAAATAACAAAGAAAAAAGTAGTATTCTTTTCATAGTTCCTCCTATAAAATATACTACATCATACTTCTAAAATAAAACGAAAAATCATAAAGACAATTGACAATTAAATATGACAATGATAACGATAAAAACACATATAATAGTTTAATTTGAAGATGTCTATTCTTTTTAAAGAGAATATCAAGTCTTAACGATTCTAAAGTCCACACAATAAATGGGACGCACAAAGCATATAAAATAACCTTAACCATTATAATTATTTATTAAATCTATTCTTCTTTGATGTCTTTCTTCATGTGAAAAATCAGTTTCTAAGAATATCTTTATAATCCTTTGTAAATGTTCTAATGGAAATCTTGAACTTATAGCAATTATGTTAGAATCATTATCTAATCTAGTCATTTTAGCTTCCCATTCATCATTAACTTTAGCACACCTTACACCTTTAACTTTATTACATGCTATTGATACACCTATGCCACTACTACAAATTACTATACCAAAATCAACTTCTTTTTTAGCAACAGCTTCACCTAATTTAAAAGCATAAATAGGATAATCTACAGGTTCAGTTGTATCTGGACCATAGTTAATAACATCATAACCTATACTTTTTAAATAATTTGTCAAATCATGATTAAGTTCAACACCATGATGATCATTTGCAATTCCTATTTTCATATTAAACCTCCATACTAATTATAACACAAAAGAAGGTAGTTAAACTACCTTATCTTATAAAAAGTTATGAAGCAATTACAACACCATTTTCATCAAATTTTAATTCTCCCAAACTTGGAGCTGATGTTGTCTCCACTGAAGTAGTATTTCCTTGAGCAATTACAACACCATTTTCATCAAATTTTAATTCTCCTAAACTTGGAGTTGATGTTGTCTCCACTGAAGTAGTATTTCCTTGAGCAATTACAACACCATTTTCATCAAATTTTAATTCTCCTAAACTTGGAGCTGATGTTGTATCTACTGAAGTAGCACTTCCTTGAGCAATTACAACACCATTTTCATCAAATTTTAATTCTCCTAAACTTGGAGCTGATGTTGTATCTACTGAAGTAGCATTTCCTTGAGCAATTACAACACCATTCTCGTCAAATTTTAATTCTCCTAAACTTGGAGCTGGAGTTGTCTCTACTGAAGTAGCACTTCCTTGAGCAATTACAACACCATTCTCGTCAAATTTTAATTCTCCTAAACTTGGAACTGATGTTGTCTCTACTGAAGCAGAACTTCCTTGAGCAATTACAACACCATTTTCATCAAAAACTAAATTCCCAATAGATGAAGACACAGACAAATTATTTTCTATTGAGGAAACAACATCTTTATCATCATATAAAAGTACATTTGAATCATTTTTTGAAAACAAATCGCTTAAATATTTAATTGCAATAGAATCTTTATAACCTAAATCGTATATTTCATCTACCTCATCTGCATTAAAATATTTAAATTGACCACCGCCAGTCGTACCTTGTGGAAATAAGACCGCCTCATAATCTTTATCATTTTTTTTATAACCAATTATTAAATATTTAGTATTATTTTCATCACCTTTTAAATCACACATTGAACCTATTGTTAAATACTTATTCATACTATCACCCTTTTTATTCTATTTTATAAAACTAGCGAAAACATATGATACTTAATATATCATACTATACACTATAATTATTATATACAAAATATCTATAAATTTCAAGATAAAGATTACATTGAAAGAAAATTTTTCAATATAATTCAAAAAAAGAAGGTTCTATAATGATTAATAAGTGTAAATAAAACACCTACTTTTATTAATGTATAAATAAATAGTATAACTTTAACATATTTATTGTTGAAAAAAAATATTTGACAAAGAACAAAAAAAGAGTTAATGCATAAGCAAAACCCTTCTTTAATTAAAATTTATTATTTTTCCTCTTTTCTTGATTGACATAGATTTAATATTGATTAAATTTTCATCCATAGTACTAGTTACTTTTTCAATACTTCTATTGCAAGATACAATTAATTCTCTTTTATTACAATAAGTACTTCTAACTTCTTTTAAATCCTCGATAAAATTTCTAAAATATGTATCATAACAAAATCTTTCCGGTATTTTAATACTATTAACTATTTCAATAATTTCATCCAATTTTTCAATACTATCATCAAGTTTAGGCAAAATTTCATTTTTTACTTTATCATAATCTACATTAATATATGCCATAATCAAAACCTGTCTACATTACTTTCTATTTCTGTTGCACTATCAACAAGATATTTTCCCATACTATATATAATATCCTTTAATTGTACATAAACTAATTTATCTTTTACAATACTCGAAGCATATTGTTCAGCTGCATTTCCAACCCATTCACATGTATTATAAGGCATTTTTTGAATATGGCTAAACAAATTATTCAAATCATCGTTTATTTCAATTGACAAATTCATAATGTTATTTCCACATTCTTTTACTTTTGAAGTATCAATTTCTATTTTTGACATAAATCACCTCATATTAATTTCCATGTGTTTGATAGTATTCTACTCTTTCGTTATCTATTCTATCTTCTTCGTCTACAATAGCATTGTGAAAATTATTCTCAATAAAGCTTTGATAATCATACAGCAATTCTCTTTTTCGATAAAATTCACCATTATCAGCAGCTTCACCATCTATAGTAAAATAATTGCTTACCATATTTAAATCTTTAGAATCATTATTAAATCCTTCTAATTTTTCTACGATAATTTTAATTGCTTCATCAAATTTATCATAATCAGATTCTAATTCACTTAAATATCTTATTTCTTCTGGCATAAAATTATACTACCTTACGCTGCTGGTGTAGCATCAGCTTGATCACCAACGTTGTATCTTGTAATTGATTCTGATGTAGATTGTGCTTCTTCATTAAGAGTTGTGTTCATAGAAGTTTGTTGTGCTGTATATTGTTTAGATACTGAATCAAGTAAGTCATAAAACTTAAGTAATTGTGATGTATAAGCCTTGCATGCAGCCATAACTGCATCTAGGAATCCATCAACTGCTGTTCTCATTTCAGAGTTTGCAAAAGCAGCAGCCAATTCTGTTCCTGTTTCAGTTTTAATTCCATCAAGTGCTGTTTCAATTCCATTAACATATGTTTGTACTGCTGTTTTCATTGTTTCAATTTCAGAAACATTCATACCTATAACATCATCAGGAAAAATACCAGCGACTGTTGCACCTGCTTGAGTTACAAAATTTTTAAATTTTTGAGTTAGTGTATTAGTAAAATTACCTACATTACTAACCAAAGTACTACCCCATACTGTTACATCTGTTTTAATACCCATTTTAATCCTCCATTCCTATTCCTGTCCCAAGAAATCAAGACTTTCCATTTCTTCTGCCATTGCTTTATCTTTTGAAGCATATGTATCTCCTTGTGCCTGCATTGCAGCCTTAAAACCTTCATACATCTCGCCAAGTAAAGTGTTTAACTTAGTACCTTGTTCTACAAGTTTAGTAAGATATTTTTCACAAGACTCTCCTTGCCATCCTGCTCTAATTGCATTAATTAGTGTTGTACGTGGTTCTCCTGCAACTGCAGTTTTCATAACTTTTGCATCTACCTCATTATATACTTTTGTACAATAATCTGCTACACCTTTTTTACTATATCCAACATCAATATCGGTAATCTTTAAATCTTGTGAAGTTCCTATTTCTGCTGCCATTTTTTATCCTCCTTTTTTAAAATAAATTTCAGAATAATACTTTATTTGGAAGAAATTTGATTTTTCTTTATTGAAATCGAACTAATTGTTTCTGCATTTGCATTATTCATATTTCTTTTAACACTAATTAAATCATCTGCTATACATGATATATTATATTTTACATTTGAAAAGCAAGATGATAACAATTCAAATTTTCTTCTAAATTCATCTGCTTGTTCGCATTTAAAATATAATTTTGTCTCTGAAATATTATCTTCAATTAAATTTAATTTTTCATTAATTCTATTAGCTATTTCATTTATCTCTAATATAAATGCATCCAACTTTATTTCGTTGATTCCAACTATTTCATTATTCATCTTATCACCCCAAATACACTTCCACCGTATATTCTAACTAAATAATATCATATTGTAATTTTTTATGCAAGTAAAATATGCAAAATATAATAATTATGTTACTTCATTTACATCTATTTATTGAAAAAAATATCTATATTTATAAAAAGAATCAAAACGATTATTTTGATTCTTTTTATATAATACTATCACTTAATATATTCTGAATTATATATTTTTTTATATGCCTCATTAATAGTAATTGTTTTTGATTCAATATAATTATTTCTAATTTTTGATAAGAAATTATTTTTTTGACTTGAAATATTTTCTATATTAATTGGTTCAGTTATTTTTTCAAATTTATTATCAAATGTATAATTAATATTTGAATTATATACTTTATACATATAATAAATTTGTTCAACATCAGCATCTATTTGTTTACTAATCAATCCAAAAAATTGTTTTTGAATATCTAGATATTTTATTATAAACTCTCTATTATATTCTTTCATTGATTCATTATCATACAATATATGTTTTTGAATATCTTCCTCGAATAATGATATTAAATTTAAAACATCTTCTGTTTTCATTTCATCATTTTTTAGTTTTTCTGTTAAATTTAAGTAAAAATATTTAGTTAACGTTGTACAAACACTTCCCTTTAAACTATAACGTAAATTATCTAGTTGTTCTTCACTTATTGCATTTCCATTTAATTCTACTTGTTCATAACTTGTTATAAAATCATTTGGAGCTTCTTGAATCACTTCAATAGTATATAACATATTTAATAATTCTTTCTTTTCTTCTACTGTATCAGTTTTAAATAATTTAAATACTTCTTCTAAATTTGATTGCTGAGTTAATTTTTCAACATCATATACTTCAAAACTATTATCTAATATTTGTGTTAACGATAAAGAATTAATATATCCTATTTTATTGAAATAAGTTGATGGTTTTCCGTCATAAAATCTAACTGCTAAATTTTCTGCTGAGCCTTCTATTAACCACATATAATATAATGAATTTACATTTATATCATTAAATTCTAAGCAAAATCCATGACCTCTCTCTACATTTTCATGTGTAATTGTTTCATTTGATAACTTTTGTAATATATGTTCAGTTTCATGTGTAATTGTTTTCTCAAAAGAATCACTAACACCTACTAATAATCCCATATTTTTTATTTGTGACATACTTATGGCTAAAACATCATCATCAGTTACGTATGCTGCACTAAATGTTGCACCATCTACTATTTTCAAATTAGATAAATTAGATGAAATATCATCAATATTAGTATCAAAATTTCTTTCAGAAAATTCTTTATTTATTGTATCAGCAATAACATCACATATATTCTTTACAATTTTATTATCAAGTTTATAATGTATCGGATTATGTTCACCAGAAAAATATGCTTCATTATTATTTAAAACTAAATTATATAATGAATTATTATCTATTTTCATATTACTAATTATATTTTCAGATATATTACCATTATATTTATATATACTTTTATATTTATCATATGCAGTTGATACATCATAAATATCTTCATATATATAATTAGAATCTACTTCAGATATATACTGACTTAATTTATTATAATCACTATCTTCAATTTTAATATTTTTTTTCAGGTAAGATTTTTCAATATCTGTAAATTCAATAACTTCATTTTTATCTTCACTAATAATATCTGAACTAACTATATCAGATACATTGACATTATAATCATTATTATCTTTTTGAATTAATGTTTTATAACATCCAGTCATTAGAACAGGTATTGTAAACAATGCTACCAATTTCATTCTAAATCTTTTTTTCTCATATATACTTTTGTTTTTAAATCTTGTCAATCTTTCATATACTTTTAAATTTTTCATTTTATCTCTCCGTAATTATAAAATAACAACTATACTTCCATTTCTAATATTTGTTTCTCTTACTAAACTATTTACACTATACGGAACACCACTTTCACTATCATATAACATAGTAGTATTACTTCCAACATAAACACCATTAGTTTCATCACTTAAAACCTTATTTATTAAACTAATTATATTACCAATTCTTCTATTTATTGGAAAATAAACATCAAAACTTCTAGAAAGAGACGGAACCAATACCTCAACTAACACCTTATATTCATTCATACTATTCGTCCTCCTCAACAATATGTTTAATAATTTCATATTGTCCTTTTTTTACTAAAAATGCCATACATGGGAAAGATAGTTTTCTGTGATCCATTGTAACATTATTAACATTTATTACCATTTGATTACTTACACCTTCTCCTAACCATATTCCAGAAGTATTATCAATACAATTTTGATACCAAATTTCTGTTGTAATATTTTTTAGAGAATTATATGAATCAACAAATATAACATATGTATTTTCAAGTGTAGCAATTTTATTAAATAAATTATTAAATACCGCAATTCCATTAGGTCCAAATTTTGATTTAAATTGTCCTACACCAATAATTGCAAGTACATTTTTCTTATCACTACTATTATTTGATAAGATAAAATTATTAATATCCATAATTGCTTTATCATAATTTTCAAAATAGAAATTTTCTTTTGTTGAATATTCACCTTTAAAGATTTCTGTAAAATCAATTATACATAAATTAGTATCTTCAAGTTTATAAATTGTATCAAAAATTACTTTTGCAAAAGAAAATTCAAACCCACCCATTTCATTACCTACTATATTTGTTATTTTATTATTTTCAAAATTATATGAAGTTGATGTTACATTTTCTATCTTCAATCCAACTGGAATATTAGAAAAACTTATATTATCTTGATCTAAATCTGAAAAATGTACTTCCTCTGGCATAACAATTATTTCTTTTGCTTTATAATTATAAGCATCTGATAATTGTTTAGATACTGTCATTATATATTTACTCATATCTTTCTTTTCACAAAAAATTGCTGTTTGAAATTCTACTGCAGTTGGTTCATACTGAATCAAACCACGTCCAAATAGTTTTGCGGGAATTTGACCTCTAATTGAATTAACAATTGTCCTATAGTCAGTATCATTAGCTATTTGTAAACAAATTTTATTTACAAAATTTTGTAACATTTTTGCTCTAACAGCATTTGTCGCAATAGCACTTACAATAAACATTACGCCATATTTTGCACCATCTCTGTAAAATGCTTGAATTTGTTCAGATAATTTTGAAAAATTTTCTACAAAAATATCATAATTATTTATTATTACTACCATTAATGGTAACTTTTGTCCACTATTTTCTATATAATCATTATATGAACCACCATATTCTACCATTAATTCCTTTCTTTTTTCTATTTCTTCCTCAACCATCCCCATCATATTAATCATTTTTTCAGGTTCTGAAATGGTTGCAACATCTCCTACATGAGGCATACTTTTAAATCTTTTTAAAGACTCTGCACCACAATCTACAATGTAAAAATTTACTTCTTGTGGTGTATGTTCTATACAACTTGACCAAATTATTGTACTAAGTAAATTTTCTTTTCCAACTCCACCTTTTCCATATATAACTGTATTACCTTTACTAATATTTAAATTTAATAATCCTTGTTCTTGCGCCGATGGTAAATCGTACTCTCCAATAACAGGTGTTATTAAGTAAGGTGTAGGTTTATAATTATATTTCTTCTTTAAATCTTCTATATACACAAATTCAGGTATTTCATCTAACCATAAACCTTTTGTTGTTAATTGTTGCTTAATACCAATATTATAAATTGTTTTAACTATGTTCGTTAATTGATCTCCTAAATCAACATCATCGTTTTTAGTAACAACGATATCCTTAATATTTCTTGTAACATTACCTATATTATCAATAAATTCAACTGAATCATCAATTTTCTTAATAACGCGATCACTTGGAACATACTTCGCACCTGCCCATCCTGATTGTCCTTTATCAAAAAAATCATCATATCCAACTTGAAGATAAAATCTTCCCGTTTCTTTAATACTAGCTGCTTCTGGTCGTTTTAGCATTTCCATACTATCACCACGATCTTGTACTTTCAAACATACTTTAAATTTTGAGTTGGACCATATTTGATCATTTACTACACCACTTGGTTTTTGTGTTGCAAGGATTAAATGTACTCCTAATGAACGTCCAATACGAGCTGTACTTATTAATTCTTGCATAAAATCTGGTTGTTGAGCTTTTAATTCTGCAAACTCATCACTTATTATAAATAAATGAGCCATAGGTTCTTTAACTGAACCTTCTCTATAAAACTTTTGATATTTATAAATATCTACAGTACTTTCACCCAATTTATCTTTTGTTTCATTAAATACTCTTTGCCTTCTTTTTAGTTCAGAATTTATAGATACTAAAGTACGATTCATTGACGCAGTATCAAGATTAGTAATTGTACCAACTAAATGTGGAACTTTTACTCCAGTCTCTTTATTTTGAAAAGCACCTGCTAATCCTCCACCTTTATAATCAATAAGTACAAATTGTACTTCATATGGATGATAATTAACACACATTGATAATATATATGTAATAATAAATTCAGACTTACCACTACCAGTTGAACCAGCTATTAATCCGTGAGGTCCATGAAACTTTTCATGTAAATTTAATCTAAATTCATCACCATTAGCATAGACACCGATTGGAGTAGCTAAACTCATAACAGGATTATTTGATCTCCATCTATTTTGGATATTCAATTGTTCTATTTTAGATACCTTAAACATTTCAAGAAATGATAATGATGTTGGTAATACTTGAACACCTTCTTTTGGTATTAAAGGTATATTTAATAAAACATTACTTATTTTTCTCATATCCAAATTTTTTTCATATTCTACTCTAAATACTTTTTGACTTTTTGAACTAATATTTCTTCCTAAAATACACCCCTCTTTTTGACCTACTTGAATAAATGTATCACATCGTGCAGGTAAATTTTTTAATGTATTAGTAAAAATTGAAAAGCTAAAACCATAATTTTTTTCTGTTTCTTCTAATATTTTTTTAATTATTGGAATATTTAAATTATTTTTATAATTATCACATATAATCAAAAAATATGTAGAAAAGTTTTTATATTCTTTTTCAGCTTTTATTTTTTCTGCCGCTTCAGTATCACCATTATTACCTGGAGATTTAATTAACTGCTTTCTATCTTTATATATTTCCTCTAATGCATTTGATACCTCTTTAATTTGTTCAATATTAGAAGCAAAATATCTCATACTTTTATCTTCACTAAAACAATGTGGTAAATATTTGGTATATTCCCATCTACTATCATTATTTTCATTTGTAAAAATTACTATCTTTAAATCTGCTCCACTATGCAATGTTACCAATTGTAAAATAATATTATCCAAATAATTATTTCTAATTCGATCATCACACACAAACGCTGATATATTTTTTTCAATAAGTGATATATTTATTGGAACATCCGCTAATTTTTCATATTTTTTTTCAACCTCAATAACTTTTTCCAATAATCCATCTTCTTCTAATCTAAAATCTGAAGTTTGAGGACAATCTAATTTAATTGGATTATCTATATTTCCAACACCTAAATTTATAGTTAAAAAATCATCATCATTTATTTCTCTACTCCAAAAATTTCTATTTCCTATATTTGTCACTAATGATTTACACGCTGAAAATGAAGGAGAATTATCCCTCAAAATTTGTGCTTGCTTTTTCATTGCTATATCTATTTCTTTTTCTTTATTATTTAAATACTCAGTATATTTATTAATTCTCTTTTCTTCTTTTTCATTCTCTTGTTTCTTTTGATAAGATTTAACAAATTTCGGCATTATTAAACTACTAAAAACCATTACAACACACATAATAATTTGAGGTATAATTCTTAATAAATTGGCATTACCACTCGTCATATTTATTACGATATTCCATCCCATCATTAGTGATGACATTGCCATTGTAATAGAAGAACTAATTGTTATCCAAAAAGGTTGTTCCTCTTTTGTATTACTTGTTGGAGGATTATCTATTTTAATTTTGACATCATCCAACACTTCAATTATTCTAGGAGTGTGATAAAAATAATCTTCTTCATTAAATAATTTTACAGCCTGATCTTCGTCTGAAACATCATCATATTTAGTATTATCTATAGTAGGAATAATATATGTATTTATACCAGATATTTTTACTTTAAAATTTGGATTATTAATTGAAAAAAATTTATGCATCCAAACAATTTTTAATCCATTTATAAATATTACTTCTCCTGCTTTTAATCTCTTTTTAAATATTCTACTGTCATCTATATACGTATAATATCTAGAATCTTCAATATTACTAATAAACCATCCTTGATTATCCTTAGCAATAATAGCTTGAGTTTGTGCAACTTCATCATTAAAGTAACATATATTACATTGATTTGAATTTCCTATTGCAATCTTTTGAAGATTTGCTGTATCAAACATTTTTGTTTCTTCATTACCATATGTACCAAAATAAATATTTAAATTATTTTTATATCCAATAACTTTTAATTTGTAATTAATATACTCTTTTACTTCTGCACTACTATAAAGAGAACCACTGCCTAAAACACTTACACTACCATTACTTTTTAAATACCATTTATCTTCTTTCTTTTCAAAAGTAATTAAACAATCAATATTAGAATTAGAAATCCTATAATTATATGTAAAAAAATCATCTGAATCTAATGGTAAATCAAACTTTGTTAATTTATAATTATCTGTTAAATATACCCTCATTATATACCTCCACCTTATTATCCTATACAATACATTATATCATATAACAAAAAAAATAGATATCTCTTTGTATAATAAAATACTATATATCTATTTTTTTCTTTTTAATTTAAAACCAATAATTCTTTTAAACATACCTAATTTATAAGTAATGACACCATAAACGAAACATCCTATAGTAGCATATATTCCTACAATAAAAATAGCTTTAATTCGGGAATTTAACACTTTTTTAAATATAAATTTGTGAAAACCATTGAAATATGGCTATTTTTTTGTCAAATTTTTATTTTTTCTATTGCGTACATTAACGTATATTTGATATAATATATGTGAAAGGTATTGATATATTATGAGAATCAGAAAGACACACACAAAAAATACTATTCAATATGCTATTATTTATGAT
>JAEEGL012148749.1_pt1 | contig 23410 bp, 19 predicted proteins | sample 9134231 | NCBI WGS metagenome assembly JAEEGL01 (sample SAMN16246548, study PRJNA631951) | gut metagenome | biome: gut microbiome; feature: rumen; material: fiber-attached | host: Bos | place: Iran: Karaj | collected 2018-10
GGATTCTTGAGAAAAGCAGATGGCACTTATGTAATAGGTGATCAAGAAGTATCTTCAGATGAATTAGAAAGAATGATATTAAGTTATAAAGAATCTGGAGATGAAAGTTTATCATTAGAAGAATATATTTCAAAGAATTTAGGAGGCAATTGGGGAACAGATGCAGCTGAATTTAATTATAGAGATACATTAGCAGCTGTTGAAACACTTAGAGCTTCATTAGATTCAATTGGTGGTCATGTAAATAGTTTAGGTAGCATAAACGGACTTGGAATAAAGACAAATCCACATTCAAGCTTCTTAAGTGATATGAATGCTTATCCAAGTGGAATAAATACACAAGGATTTCAAAATGCACAAGATTGTTTAAGTAAAATGTGTGCACAAGTAGAAAATGCATATAATGTAGCAGTTGGAGTACATACAGCATTACTACATGCAGAAGATATGGCACCAACATATTATAAATCAAATACATATGCTGAAAAGGCATCTCAAACTACTACTGAACCATTTGCAGAAGATGTAACTTATGTTAAATAAAGGAGTTAATTAATATGTTAAAAAGAGTAAAATTTGAAATAATGTATGCTAGACATTGTGAAACATATATGGTAAAAGATGTGGCAGCAACTAATGCAAATATCCATGCATGTGAAGATGAATGGCAAGCAGAAGTAGAAAATTGCAAAGATCAAATAAGTAAATATACGGATTTAAAAAATGAAATAGCAGGTAAACAAGCTGAAGCAACTGCATTACAATCAGAAATGGCAAATAATGCAGCAGTTATGGCTACAGCTAATATTACTCATGAAGGAGCAGTAGGTGATGTATCATCATGTGCAAATTGCTTAGAAGAATTACAAGAATCTTATGCTAGCATGTCAGCAGAATGTGATAGTGAAATAGCTGATTGGACAGCAAAACAACAAGAAGCACAAGCTGAACATGATGGCTGCAAAAGTGACGAAAGTTTAGTAGTATATAAACCAGAAGAACATTGTTGGGATGATTAAGAGGTGTAATTATGATGGGTTATTTAAAAATATTAGGAGTAGCTTTAGTAGTACTTTTAATAGCAAAATTTATAGTAAGACTTGGTATTAAAGAAATAATAGGTATGGCAATAAATGTAGTAGCTAGTATGATTGTATTATATTTAGTTAACTTATCAGGATTCATTACTATAGAAATAAATTGGTTAACAATATTACTAATAGCTATACTTGGTTTACCAGGATTAGTATTAATAATTATATATACAATAGCTGGTAATCTATAGATGATTGATTTAATAGAACAAAAATTATATTCATTATCTAAGTCTAAATTTAGATCAAATTTTCATTTAAGAAAATATATGATTGAATATATAAATGATAAAGGATTAGATAAAATAAAAGAACATGCATATGATTTTATTAATCAAAAAATAGCACCCTCTAATCCTAAAAATGATGGTAAACAAACTCCAACAAAGAATCATCCTGTATTTATAGCGATGCATGCATGTGGTTGTTGTTGTAGAACATGTTTAGAAAAATGGCATCATATACCAAAGGGTAGAGAACTTAATAAAAATGAAATAGAATATATAGTAAATCTATTAATGAAATGGATTGAAATTGAATATAAAAAAACTAGTGAAATTCACTAGTTCTTTTTATAATTTAATATTTCTTCAGCATCATCTAAATGATGTTTTTCTTTTCCAATAATTTGATAATTCTCATGACCTTTACCAAGTACTAATAATATATCTTCTTTATTCATAATAGATATACCTTTATGAATAGCTTCTTTTCTATCTACAATAACTTCATAATTATCTTTTTTAACACCTTTTAATATATCATCTATTATTTTATTAGGATCTTCTGTTCTAGGATTATCACTAGTAAAAATAACATAATCAGATAGGGTAGTAGCTATATCTCCCATTATAGGTCTCTTTTTAGGATCTCTATCTCCACCACAACCTATAATAGTAATAACTTTATTTTTCTTTAACTCATTATATGCATTAATAACTTTTTCTTCAGCATCGGGAGTATGAGCATAATCTACAATAGCATATCCATTATTTACTTTATATGTTTCACATCTACCTTTAGGTGCTTTTAATTTACTTGTTTGTTCTAATATAATATTTATATCAAAACCATAATTATTAACAATAGATAACATAGTTAAATAATTATATACATTAAACTTACTAGTAAGAGGAATAATAATATTATATTCTTTGTTATTATATTTAAATGTTAATTCTGTTTCAGCAGGAGTACTATCAAAATTAATTATTTCATAATCTGCTTTATAACCAAAAGTTAAGAATTTATGATTTTCTTTTCTAAAACATTTATATTTTTCATCATCTTTATTAGCTAATATAATAGCATTATCTTTTAAATGATCTAGTATCATTAATTTAGCTTTTAAATAGTTTTCCATTGTCTTATGATAATCTAAATGATCTTCAGTAAAATTGGTAAATGCTATAATATCATAATTAATACCAAATAATCTATCATATGAAAGAGCTTGAGAACTAACTTCCATAACTACACATTTACATCCTTTTTGATAAGCATCATATAATAATCTATAAATTACTACTATATCTGGAGTAGTATTAGGAAGTTCTACATATTCATCTTTATGATAGAATCCAATAGTACCAATATAAGCGCAATCTACTCCTAAAGAAGATAACATTTGATAAGTTAAATAAGCACTAGTAGTTTTACCATTAGTACCTGTAATACCAATTAATTTTAAATCATCTATTACATAACCATATTCTTTCTTTAATACTTCTTTTTGATATTCACTACTATCTTTAACTTTAATATATGGAATATCTATATCTAAATCTTTTTCACATATTATTTCACTAGCACCATTACTAATAGCTTTATCTATATAGTCATGACCATCTACAGTTAATCCTTTAATAGCAATGAATGTTTGTCCTTTTTGAACTTTTCTAGAATCATTTTCATATTTAAACATAATAATCACTCCATATTAATTATATATTTTATAAATACTAAAATCTATATAAAAATTCCACAATATATCCACAAGTTGTGATATAATACCCTTAGGAGGAGAACTTATGACAAAAAAAGAAAAAGCAAAAGGTTTAATGGGTGAATTTAAAGAATTCATTTCTAGAGGAAATGTAATCGATTTAGCTGTTGGTGTAATTATTGGTGCTGCATTTGGAAAAATAGTTACATCATTAGTAGATGACATTCTAATGCCATTAATAGGTGTAGTAATCGGAGGTATTAATTTCTCTGAACTATCATTTAAAGTAAAAGATGCATCTATTAATTATGGAATGTTTATTCAAAATATAATTGATTTCTTAATTGTTGCTTTATGTATTTTCTTTATGGTAAAAGCTATGAATAAATTCTTAAAGAAAAAGAAACAAGAAGAAGAAAAAGTAGAAGAAGCACCTAAAAAATCTGATGAAGTTGTTTTATTAGAACAAATTAGAGACTTATTAAAGAAAAAATAAAATCAAACTTAATGTTTGATTTTTTTTATATTTGTTGAACTTTATCTAAAGCTTCAATATATTTATTTTTAGTAAATCCCATATTAAATGGTGTTTGTACATGATGTTTACCAAGTTCACCTGGAAAATAAGCATCATCTAATATTAAATATTTATCTATTTCTCTATAATGTTTTTTAATATAATCACTTACTTGTTGAACTTTACCTTTATTATTTATTTCAGTACAACCTAGTATTTTAATCCTTCTATCTATTCCAAAACTATAAAATAAGTCTTTATAATTATGATACTTTCTCCATGAACTACTTATTACAAGTGAAAAATCAAAGTCTAAACATAATTGATTTAGATATTTTATTGCAGTAGGATTAGCAACATTTTCATAGAAATTGTCGCTAGGTATACTAATAACTCCATCATAATCAAGGAATATTATATTATGTTTTTCCTGATTTTCCATATAAGTCACCTCTTATAGTTTAACACAATAAAATAAATTACATAATTGTTTAAAACAAATTGTATATTAATTGTGTAAAGTAATAATTCTTTTCAAATAAATATATATATGATATCATTAAAATAGTGAAGCATATGAAAAAACATAAAAGGATAATTTTTTTAGTAATTATAGCTTTTGTATTTCTTTTAACAATAGGATATTCAATTTTTACAAGCAATTTAACAATTACTGGTACTTCAAATATAAGAAATACTTCTTTTGATGTGCATTTTGAAAATTTAACTGTAACATCAGGAAGTGTAGAAATAAATAGTACTGCGGGTGAAAAAGCTGCAAAAATAGATGATAATGATAATACAAAAGTAACATATCAAATATCATTAGCAAAACCAGGGGATTTTTATGAATTTGAAGTATATGCAGTTAATAGAGGAAGTTTAACTGCCAAAATAAATCAAATTGTATCAACACTTAATGATGAAGTAATTAGTAATACAACATTACCTGATTATTTAACATACACAATCGGATATAGTGATGGAAGTGATATAGAAGTTAATGAAACTTTAGCACCTAACGAGAGTAAAAAATATAAAGTTAGAATTGAATTTGATAATGATATTAATCCAGAAGATTTACCAGATACAGAAATAGAATTATCTTTATCATATGATGTAAATTTTATTCAAAGTGAACAAGCAACACCAAAGATTAAATATAAAGTAGTACACAAAAAGATGAATCTTGATGGTAGTACATATACTGTTAATGAAACTGAATATTTAAAAGATGAAGTAGGTACAGTTGTAACACCAGAAGTTAAATCTTATACTGGATTTACTGCTCCAGAAACACAAACAATAACATTATTATCAGAAGATAATAGTACAATAGAATACTTATATAGTAGAAACAAATATAATTTAACTTTAGAAGATACAGAATTCATAATTACAGATTTTGAAAATGGAGAATATTATTATGAAACTCCAATTACATTAATAGCAAAAGAAAGAGAAAATTATTCTTTTATAAAATGGTCTAATGAAAATATTAATAGTGAAATAACTTTCCCATTAATAGAAAACACTACAATTAAACCTATATATCAAGTTGATTTCTATACAGTAACATTCCATCCTAATGGTGGTACATTATTAGAAGAAACAAGAAATGTAAGTCCTAATAGTGTAATAGGTGATTTACCTACACCAGAAAAAGAAGATTTTAGTTTTGATGGATGGTATTTAGATATAGAAAATGATATATCAGTTAGTAGTGGTTATATCATGACAAGTAATATAGATCTATATGCAAAATATAGTGGAAATAAAGCATGTACATATGATGGCGAGTTAGAAACAGGAGCAGAATATGTAGATGGACAATATACATATAGATATATGCAGGATAATAGTGGTAGCGGTTGGAGTGATATATACTCTGACGGTTGGGGTGTAGTTTTAACAAATAAAAATTCTACTGCTCCAGTTACTACTAATCTTTGTAAAACAATAAATGATAAACCAATTGTATCAATGAGAAATATGTTTTCAAATTCAAAAGCAACAAGTATAGATACATCTAGTTTTGATACAAGTAATGTAACAGATATGGCTGAAATGTTTAAAAATACAAAGCTAAGTAATATAGATATAAGTAATTTTGATACATCAAATGTTGATACTATGAGAAATATGTTTGTAGATATTGATATTGATACATTAAATATGAATGGATTAGATTTAAGTAGCCTATATGTTTCTGATGAATATTATTACATATTTGGTGATACAACTGAATCGACAAAAATAGAAAAAATATTAGCTAGAAATATAAAATTACCATATAATTTTACTTATATATTTAATATTAAATCGCTAGAAACTATAGATGTAACAAACTGGGATTTAACACAAGCTGAGACTTTGGGCAATTTATTTGAAGGATCATCTAATTTAAAAAATATTATAGGTATAAATACTTGGAATACTTCAAATGTATCAGATATGTCTAATATGTTTAATGGATGTAGTAGTTTAGAAGAAATAGATATTAGTTCATTTAGAACTGACAATTTAAGCAGTGTAGATTATATGTTTGGGGAATGTAGTAGTCTTAAAAAGATTAATATGTCAGGATTTAATATACTTAGTATTTCGGGAGCACCTAATTTTATAAATGCAAATCAAAATCTTGAAATAATAGCGGATGATTTTGTATTTGATTATAAACCATCCTATAGTCCTTCAGAAGTGTTCAATAATACCAAAAAACTTTCTTGCAAAAACTGGGTATTACCAGAAGATATTTCATCTTTCTTTGATACTTTAAATAATTTAGAAACAATAGATGTTACAGGATGGGATTTAAGTTCAACAACAGATATTTCATTTTTATTTAATGCAAGTAGTAACTTAGAAAAAATTATAGGATTAGATACATGGGATACTTCAAATATAACTAATATGGCAGATATGTTCTATAATTGTGGAAGTATAAAAGAACTTGATTTAAGCAGTTTTAATACTGAAAACGTAACAAATACGTCAGGTATGTTTTATGATTGTGACAGCATAGAAGAACTTGATTTAAGTAGTTTTAGAAATGATAGTTTAGAATATGTAGACTATATGTTTGAGGGTTGTGATAATCTTAGAAAACTAAATTTATCAAACTTCAATGTAGCTAGTGTAAATTATAATGGTTCTTTGTTTAGTTCTAATGTTAATTCAACTATTATTCTTGATAATTGGACATTTGATTATAACCCAAGTGTATCAATATTGGACTTATTCTATAATGTTGAAACAATTTCATGTAAGAATTGGGTTTTACCTGATGATGCATCATACTTATTTCACACTTCTAACCCAAACATATTAAAAACAGTAGATGTAACAGGATGGGATTTAAGTTCAACAACAAATATATCATCACTATTTAGTGATAATACTAAATTAGAAAGTATTGTTGGTTTAGAAACATGGAATACTTCAAATATTGTAGATATGTCATACATGTTTAATAATTGTAATAAATTAAAAAATATTGACCTAAGTAATTTTGATACTTCAAATGTAGAAGATATGTCTTCTATGTTCTATAATTGTGAAAAGTTGAAATCATTAGATTTAACTAGTTTTAATACAAGTAATTTATATGATGCACAATCAATGTTTGAAAATTGTGAATCGTTAGAAAAAATTTATGCTACTAATAACTTCACTAATGATTCAATAAGTGAATCATTTAATATGTTTTTTTATGATAATTCATTAATTGGTGGTAATGGAACAATATATGATCCAAGTTATATAGATAAAGAATATGCACATTTAGATGCAGGAGAAATAGATCCAGGATACTTCTCAATTATGAATAAAGTAGTAGTAACATTTAATCCTAATGGTGGATTTGTAGGTACTACAAAAAAATATGTTGATAGTGGATCTGCTATAGGTGAATTACCAATACCAGAAAAAGAATATGCTACATTTGAGGGATGGTTTACAAATACATCATTTGAAGATGAAATAGATGAAAATACAATAATAAATACATCAGTAACATATTATGCAAAGTGGAATAATTCACTTGGAATAGCAAATATAACAAATAAAACAATTTATTTAGAAACAAATGAAGTAAAGAATATTAATATTACAAATGCTAATGATATAAATGAAATTTATACATTTGTTTCTGATGATGAAGAAATTGCAACTGTAAGTTCCAATGGAAATGTAACAGGTATTGAAGAAGGAACAACATTTATAACTGTTACTGGATTAACATCAAATATCTCAAAAATAATAACAGTAATAGTAAGAGATGATCCAAGTTCACCTAAATATACTATTACTTATAATGCAAATGGTGGTATTGTATCAGGCTTATCAAAAACAATAAAACAAGGTAATAAAATAGGTAATTTATTAGTACCTACTAGAGATTGGTTTACTTTTGATGGTTGGTATACAGGACTATTTGATGGAGTAGAAGTAGATAAAGACTTTATACCATCAAGTGATATGACAATTTATGCTAGATGGATAGAATATAATAAATTTACTATTACATTTGATCCAAATGGTGGAGAAACATCAGAACATTCAAGAGATGTTCATGAAGGTGAAAGAATAGGAATATTACCAGATGCTACTAGAGAAAACCATTGCTTAGATGGTTGGTATACAGGATTATATGATGGAATAAAAGTAGATAAAAATACAATACCTACATCTAATATAGTTTTATATGCTATGTGGCTTAAAACAGTAGATGCATTAAATTTACCAGTTTCAGCTAATGTTACAGTAAATTCAACAACTAATTTAGTTATTACTGGAGATAATGATATTGAAGATTATACTATCTCCATAGAAGATCCAAGTTTAGCTACAGTAAATAATAATGTAATAACTGGAGTAGCAGAAGGAATTACAAAAGTTATTATTACAGGTGAAATGTCTAAAATTAAAAGATTAATTCCACTTTATGTTACAGGAGTAAATAGTCATGAGTATACAATTACATTTAATCCAAATGGTGGTGAAACACCAGAATTAACAAGAACTGTATATGAAAACTTAGCAGTAGGCACATTGCCAATTCCTACAAAATTAAATAAGAAGTTTGGTGGTTGGATAGATAATAATGATAAATATTATGTTTCAAATACTATTGCAACAGAAGATGCAACTTTAAATGCAATTTGGCTTGATGGAGATTATGTATGTAGAATTAATGATGTTTATTATGAAACTATAACAAGTGCTGTAGAATCTTCAAATGATTATGATGAAATAGTGTTAATTAAAAATGTTCAAGAATATGTAGAAATGTTTAAGATTTTAACACTAAATTTAGATGGTTATACATTAGAAGGGTCAATATATAATGGTAATAGTCTTAATATATTATCAGGAACTATTGAAAGCAATGGAGAAACTATTAGAAACAATGGTTCACTAGTATTAGGAAGTAATAATACCACTATTGATTCTACAGTTACTATAATTGGAAATACTGATGAAGGTACTAGTGGATGCATATATGGATATGATTCTTCTTCTATAACAATAAATAAAGCAAATATAGAAAATAATGGTTCAAAAAGTGGAGAAGCAGTATCAACACACGGGGGAACTATAATATTAAATAATGGAAATATTTCTTCAAATAAAGATGGAATAGTAGCTACATTTGGTTTAATTGAAATGAATGGTGGAACTGTAGATGCAAAAGGAACAGCAGTGAATGGAAGCTATGGTTCTGTTACTATGACTGGTGGAACAATTATTTCAGGATATACTGGAATTGATAATTGGTATGGTACAAGTAATATAAACAATGCAACAATTATATCAAATGATAGAGGTGTTGATTCTAGTAATGGAACTACCAAAGTAAGTAATTCAAATATTATTATAAATTCAAAAGAAACTGGCTACGGAATTTATGCATCTGGTGGAACAGTTAATATAAGTGATTCAAATATTAATATAACTTCAAAAAGAGATGGAATAGGAATTGATTCACATAATGGCATTGTAAATGCTACAAATGTAGATATAAATATTGATTCAATGAATACTAGTACTGGAATAGTTGGAAGAAACAAACAAGTTATTGTTTCTAACGGAGAAATAAATGTATCTGGAAGCAAAACTATTGGAATTAGTAATGATTTTGGAACTGATACAACAATTAATGATGTTATTATAAATGCTACTTCAACTGATAATGATTCAAAAGGAGTGGATGTTAGTAGTGGTTCTAATACATCTATAACTAATTCAACAATAACTGTGACCTCAGAAGAGAGTTATTCACTTGGAATAGATACATCATATAGTAAAACAACTTCAATAATTGAGGATTCAACAATTAGTGTTAGTTCAAAAATGGATTCAATAGGAATTGATAATTCATATGGTTCAGATTTGTCAATTGATAATTCAACAATTAATATATATTCAAAAGATGAATCAGTTGAAGGAATAGATAATGCTTTTGGCGAAACTATAACAATTAATAATTCAAACTTCACCATTACTTCAGATAATAGTGGTGCTCTTGGAATTAGAAATGATGATAAACCTCTAACAGTTACTGGTACAACTTTTGATATTAATGCTTATTCTAATGCCATGGGATTACAATGCATTGATTGTACAATAACATATAATGGAGACTTACTTAAAATAAGATCTATCACATCAGATGCAGGGGGATTTGTTGGACCAAGGCTTAATTTCAACGGAGGGGTACTAAAATCTAAGGGTGTTACAGAAGCTAGATCATATTTTACATATTGGAGTGGTTCTAATGGTGTATCAATATCATATCCTCCTGGTAAACATTTAGTGACATCAACGGATTCTGATGGATATAAGGTATATGAATTAGATTAATATAGGGAATGGAATGATCCATTCCATTCTCTATAATCAATAAAGGAGAATAATATGGAAAAATATTTACAAAATAAAAAATTAGTTATTTATGGAGTAAGTGGAATACTATTTATAGGATTATGTATTATTCTTTTTTGTGATAGAAAAGTAACATGTACTTTTGAATCTAAACAAGATAATCATGTAATAAATGCTAAGTATATTATCAAATATAAAAATGGATATGTTAAGAAAGTTAAAATTAATCAAATAGTTACTACAGATGAAAAGAGTATAATAGATAAATATAATAAACAATTTGAAAAACAATACTCTTCTAATAAAAAATACTATGGTGGTTATGATTATAAAATAACTATTAAAGATGATAGTATAAGTAGTAATGTAGTTATTAATTATAAAAAATTTGATATGAATAAATTTATTAAAAATAATGAAGCTATGAAACAATATACTAAAGATGGTAAATTTACTATTGAAGGTGCTAAAAAGATGTATGAAGCATCAGGAGCAATATGTAAATAAAAAATAAAGACTCTTAAGAACAATTCTTAAGAGTTTTATAATACAAATCTATAATTATTTGATATAATTATATTATATATACGGAGGGTTATGCACTATGGAAGATAAACTAAAAAGGATGGAAGAACTTGTAGACTTATTAAATGAAGCATCTATTCAATATTATCAATATTCATCTCCAATAATGAGTGATTATGAATATGATAAATTGTATGATGAGCTTGTTGCCTTAGAAAATGAAACACAAACAACACTTAGTAATAGTCCTACAATTAATGTAGAAGCTGAAGTATCAGATACATTAGAAAAAGTAGAACATCCATCACCAATGTTATCACTTTCTAAAACTAAAAGTGTAGATGACTTAAAAAGTTTTATTGGTAATAAAAAAGGTTTACTTTCATGGAAACTAGATGGTTTAACAATAGTACTTACATATAAAAATGGAAAACTATTTAGAGGTGTTACTAGAGGAAATGGTATTATTGGAGAGGTAGTAACAGCTAATGTTAAAAAGTTTAAAAATATACCACTTACAATACCTTTTAAAGGAGATTTAGTTGTAAGAGGAGAAGCAGTAATAAAATATTCAGATTTTAATAAAATGAATGATATAGATGAAAAAACTGGTGAACTTCAATTTAAAAATCCTAGAAATTTATGTAGTGGAAGTGTTAGACAATTAGATAGTAGTGTAACAGAAAAAAGAAATGTTAATATAATAATATTTGCTTTAATAGAAGCTAGTACAGAAATACCTAATTCAAAAGAAGAACAATTTAATTGGTTAGATTCATTAGGATTTGAAACAGTTGAAAGAGTAGTAGTAGATGAAAATAATATAGAAGAAGAAGTATTAAAATATAAAGAGAAAATAAAAACATATGATATACCTAGTGATGGATTAGTACTCACATTTGATGATACAGCATATGGTTTATCTCTTGGTACTACTGCTAAATATCCTAAACATTCAATAGCATTCAAATGGAAGGATGAAACAGTAGAAACTAAATTACTAAATGTAGATTGGATGGCATCAAGAACAGGTTTAATAAATCCAGTAGCAGTATTTGAAAGTGTTGAAATAGAAGGAACAATGGTTTCAAGAGCATCACTGCATAATCTATCAATAATGGGTAATTTAAACTTAGGAAAAGGCGATACTATTGAAGTATTTAAAGCTAATATGATAATACCTCAGGTAGCATCAAATAAAACAAATAGTGGAACAATAGTTATACCTAATAAATGTCCTGTATGTGGAGAACATACAACTATAAAAGAAATAAATAAAATAAAATACTTATATTGTGATAATCCATTTTGTAAAGCTAAATTAATTAAAAGACTGAGTCATTTCACTAGTAGGAATGCTATGAATATAGATGGTATATCAGATCAAATATTATCAAGATTTATAAGTGAAGGAATATTATCATCATATAGAGATCTATATCATTTAGATGATTATAAAGATCAAATAATTAATTATGATGGATTTGGTGAAAAATCATATAATAATATGATAGATAGTATAAATAAATCAAGAAAAGTAAATTTACCAAACTTTATATATTCACTTGGTATTCCAGAAATAGGATTATCTAGAGCTAAACTAATATGTAAAAATTATAATAATGATTTTGATGTAATTAAGAACCTCACTCTTGAAGAATTATCTAATATAGATGGTGTAGGAGAAGTAATTGCTAAAGAATGGACTGAATACTTTAATAATAGTGAATTTAAAGAAGAAGTAGAAGAGTTAATAAAAGAACTTGAATTTAATAAGAATTTGAGTAATAATAATGAATTAAATGGACTTACATTTGTTATAACAGGAAGTATTAATAATTTTAATAATAGAGATGAAATGATTGAATTCATTGAAAAATATGGTGGTAAAGTAGTAAGTAGTATATCTAATAAAGTTAATTATTTAATAAATAATGATGTAGATAGTACAAGTACTAAAAATAAAAAAGCAAAAGAATTAAATATTAAAATAATCTCTGAAGAAGAGTTTATGAATATATTAGGAGGAAATAATGTTAAAGAATAATAAGTTATTAATTGCAAAAAACGATGAAAAAGAATTGTGTATATTACCTAGAATGGCTAATAGACATGGTATTATAACAGGAGCAAGTGGTAGTGGTAAAACAACTACAGTAAAAGTTATGGCTGAATCATTCTCAGCAGCTGGTATTCCAGTATTCTATGTTGATGTAAAAGGAGACCTAGCAACAATATGTAAGGAAGGAACACCTAGTGAAAGTATTGATCAAAGAATCAAAAATCTAAAATTAGATGATTTTACTTTTCAATCATTCCCAGTTACATTCTTTGATGTATTTAAGAAAAATGGTCATCCAATTAGAACAACAATATCTGATATTGGACCAAGACTTTTATCAGTAATGTTAGAACTAAGTGATGCTCAAGAAGGAGTACTAGCAATAGCATTCCAAATAGCTGAAGATGAAGAAATGACTCTTAATGATTTAGGAGATTTAAAAAGCTTATTAGTTTATATTGGAGAAAATAAAAATAGATATATTACTAAATATGGAAACATTACTACACAAAGTATAGGTGGTATTCAAAGAAACATTCTTATGCTTGAACAAGAAGGTGGAGTAAGTTTCTTTGGTAAACCAGTTTTACAGTTATATGACTTAATGCAATTTGACTATAGTGGTAAAGGATATGTAAATGTACTTGACGCTCAAGAACTATTCAAAAAACCAACACTATATGCAGTATTCTTAATTTGGATACTAAATAATCTATTCTATAATCTACCAGAAGTAGGAGATTTAGAAAGACCAAAACTTGCATTATTCTTAGATGAAGCACACTTAATCTTCTCAGAAATGTCAAATACATTAATTAAACAAATAATTCAAGTTGTAAAACTAATTCGTAGTAAAGGAGTAGGTGTATATTTCATATCTCAATCTCCAAGTGATATTCCAGATGAAATATTATCTCAACTTGGTAATAAAGTACAACACGTACTTAGAAGTTATACTCCTAATGATGAAAAAGCTATTAAAGCAGCAGCTAATTCATTTAGAACAAATCCTAAATTTAAAACAGAAGATGCTATTAAAGAATTAGCAACAGGTGAAGCACTTGTTTCATTCTTAGATGAAAAAGGTGAACCATCAGTAGTAGAAAGAGCATGGATCTTACCACCACAAAGTTCATTTGGAACAATAACTGATATGGAAAGAGATTCAATCATTAAACAAAGTCGTATTTATGGTAAATATGAAGAAGAAGTAAATGAATTATCAGCAACAGAAAAAGTTGATGAAGAAAATAAAAAAGTAGAAGAAGCAAAAGCTGAAGAACAAAGATTAATAGAAGAAGAAAAGAAACGTAAAGAAGAAGAAAAACTTGCTAAAGAGAAAGCCAAAGAAGAAGAAAAATTAGCTAAAGAAAAAGCAAGAGAAGAAAGAGAAGCAGCTAAACAAAAAGAAAAAGAAGAAAAAGAAGCTGAAAAGAAGAAAAAACAAAATACTAAATTAGTAAGACAAGTAGGAAATAAATTTGTTAATAAAGCTACAACAAAAGTAGTTAATTCAATCTGGAAGGGAATATTTAAATAGTGAATAAAAGAGTAGTTTTATATATTTGTTTTTTCTTCATATTGGTTGTTCTATTAATAATAACTCATATTACATTAAGTAAAAGAATAGTTGATAATAAGTACAATGGTACAACAACTAATCAAACAAAAGTAAAAGATATATCTGATCCAATAACACTTGATGGTGATTATGTAAAAAATCAAGTAATCATTTCATTTGATAAAAGTGTTTCAGAAGCAGATATAAAAAGTACAATTAATTCTATTAAAGAATTAAATAAATTAGAATCATTATTTGATAATACATATGTATTAACTATAAATGTAGAATTTGATTCAAGAAATGATTTAAATAATTTTTGTAAAAACTTAGTTAGTAATACTAAAGTATCTAATTGTGAAGCAAATAATATTATTAGATTAGATGATTGTACAAAAGGACCATGTTAGGAGGTTTTATATGAAAAAATTTACTGATTTAAATGAAAATGATAGTATTGAAACTATCGCATCTGTATTAAAAACAGAATTAGATAATTATAAAAAAGAATATGAAGAAATGAAAAAAGATGGCGTAATAGATGAAGAAGAACAAAAAAGAATTCTTGCTACTATGTCAGAACTTGAAAACAAAGCAAAAGAATTAAAAGAAAAAATAGAAAATGAAACTACTAAAAAAATAATGGATGAAATAATTAATATAATAAATGAAGAACAAAATAGAATAACAAATATTAATAATCAAGAAGTTGAATTATCAGAAGAAGGTAAAACATTAGATTAAAAAAGAATGAATAATTTCATTCTTTTGTTTTGTCTTCAAATGTAAGTTCCATTAATAAATTCTGTGTAATAGCATCTCTATCATTCTTAGCATAAGTAAATGCATATATAAAAGCATCAAATGCTTCCCATAAAGAGAATGAAAATAAGAAACTAACTACTGTCATACAAAATTGTAATTTAGTATATAAATATAATAAAGCATAAATAATTAAAAATAATAAACCTAGTGATAATAATCTAATAACTGTATTCCTATACATATTATATTCTTTTTGTTTCATATATAACTTAGTAGCATAATGCTCTTTAATTAAATGTTTTACTTTTTCTTTCTCTTTACTAGTTAAATTAAGACCTACTATATGAAGATTTATTGATACATCATTTTCTAGTACAGAAGATTTATCTTCAATAAACTCATATATAGATTTATTTAAATCAATTTGATTATCAATAGTTCTAGAATCAAATAATTGATTTTTATCTTTTAAATTAATAAATATATTGGCATGACCTTCATCAGTAAGAAATTCATTTTTAATATAATTATCTAAATAGTTCTCATTAGAAAAATCTTTAATCTTAGCATCAATCTTTTTCTTTAGATTCATCTTATCATCACCATATACTATTATACTAAAAAAATAAAAAAAATAATATTAGTTTGATTTTATAATATTATTTTTTTATAATAAATATAGATAATAGAGGTGTAATATGAATAATAAAAAAACAATATATGGAATCATTTTTATACTTATTTGTTTAGTAGGAATAGGATATGCAGCATTAGTTAGTAATATTACTATTACAGGAACAGCAGCAATTAAGTCTGCAACTTTTGATGTACACTTTGAAAATATAACACTAACTAATGGAAGCGTTGAAATAAATATAACAGCTGGGGATAGTGCAGCAACAATAGAGCCAACAAATAGAACAAGAATAGATTATTCAGTTACATTAGAAGAACCAGGAGACTTTTATGAATTCACTGTAGACGTAGTAAATGCAGGTAGTATGGATGCTATGGTTAATACAATAACATCTAAAATGAATAATGTAGTAATAAATAATAATTTACCAAATTATTTAGAATATAATGTAACATATGAAGATGGTGTAGCAATAGAACCAAATCATGAATTAAATGCTACACAAGTAGAAACATATAAAGTAAGAGTAGCATATAGAACAGATATAGATCCTAGCGATTTACCAACAACAGCAAGCACATTGAATTTTAGTTTTAGTGTTAATTATATACAAAAAGATAGTAATGCAATAGCAAAACCAGTTCTAACATTTGAAAATTCAACATGGAGTGAGATAGCAAATGCTATTAGATCAGGATATACTGATTTTCTAAATGTAGGAGATACAAAATCTATAAATATGGGTTCTTTTGGAACTCATACAGTAAGAATAGCAAATACAAGCACACCAGCAGAATGTTCTACAACAGGATTTAGCCAAACAGCATGTGGAGTGGTAATAGAATTTGCAGATATAATAACAACACACAATATGAATAGTTCAAGTACAAATGCAGGAGGATGGCCAGCAACAAGTATGAGAGAATATATAAACTCGGATATATATAATGCATTACCAAGTGAATTAAGAAGTGTAATAGTACCAACAAAAGTAATCTCAGGACATGGAAATACAAGCGGAGAAACAAACTTTGAATCAACAGATAAATTATACTTACTATCAACCCATGAAGTATGGGAAGATAATGATGGAAATTCAAATTCTGGAATAGATTATTATGACAAAGCATATAGTTATACAAGACAGTTAGATTATTATAAAAATTTAGGAGTAACAACATCTGATTATAGTGGAGCAATAAAGAAAAGAAATAATAAATCTAGTGATTGGTGGCTCCGTTCGGCCCGTTCCAATACTAACAGCTTCGGCAGTGTGAACGATGGCGGCAACTGGAGCTACTACTCTGCTAGTTATACTCATGGGGTTTCGCCAGCTTTCCGAATAGGCTAAATAAAGTAGTATATTAATATATACTACTTTTTAAATTATTATTAATATAATATGTAAAAAAATGCTTTTATTATGACAAAAAATGTTATATATTATATAATAGTCTTGTGGGAGTAAAAAAATGAAAGATAAAAAGAGAATGATTTTTAATATATTAATCTTTGCTTTATTAATATTTTTCACATATTATTTTATATTTAAAGACTATGATATGAAATATGTAATGGAAAATATTAGAAACTTAGACTTATGTTTTTTAGTATTAGCATTTGCAACAATGTTTCTTTATTTTGTATTAGAAGCATTAAATATAAGATTAATATTAAAATCTTTTAATGAGAAATTATCAGTATTTCAAGCAATTAAAAATGTTTTAATTTGTTTCTTTTTTAGTGCAATTACTCCTGGAGGATCTGGTGGACAACCAGTAGCAATATATTATTTATCAAAAGAAAAAATAAATGTATCTCATTCTACTATGGCATTTTTAATAGAATTATTTGGTTATAACTGTAGTAAAGTTATCATAGGAACAATATCTTATTTCTTATTACCAGAAGAAATTAGTAGTGAATTAAGATTAATATTTATAATAGGTTTTTGTTTTAGTATGGTACCAACACTATTAACTTTAATAGGAATATTCTATAATAAATTAGCAGCTAAATTAGTAGGATTAACAATTAGAATATTAAAATTCTTTAAAGTTAAAGATATGGAAGAAAAAGAAAAAGTTATTAGAGAAGAATTAAAATTATTTAGTGATAGTTCTCACTATGTAAAAAAACATAAAAAAGAATTTATTAAATCAATAGTATTATCTGCATTACAAGTATTAACATTCTATATAATTCCATTTATTGTATATAAATCATTACATTTAGATGGAGTAAGTATATTAATGTTTATAGCATGCCAAGCAGTTATTCACTGTAGTGCATCAAGTATACCAATTCCAGGAGCAGTAGGTATAACAGAAACAGTATTCTTAGTAATATATGGATTTATATATGCATCTCCTGATTTATTACAAAGTTCATTAATAGTAAGTAGAATGGTTACTTTCTATGTATATGTTGTTGTAAGTTTAATAGTTTATTTAATAACTTTATTAAAAGTTGAAAAAAAATCTTGATTTTAATTTTTAAAGTGCTATACTTCTTTGGGTGATTTGAAATGAAGAAGTATTTAAGATGGAATATTTATGAATTATTAATGGTAGTAATTGGTTTGTTTTTGTATTGTCTTTCAATAAAACTATTTATTGTACCAAATGATTTATATAATGGTGGGATAATGGGTTTATCTCAAATAATTAGAACTGTTATTGTTAAATATATGGATCTAAAGATTAAATTTGATATAGCAACACCTATATATTATTTAATTAACATTCCTTTACTTGCATTAGCATATAAAAAGATGGGAAGAAGTTTTTTTTACAGAACTTTATTTTGTGTAACTACAAGTACAATATTTCTAGCAGTAATACCAACTATTAGTGATCCATTAACTGACAACTTATTAACAAATATTTTAATAGGTGGTGTATTATGTGGAGTAGGATGTGGTGTAGCTTTCACAGTAGGAGCTTCTACTGGAGGAACAGATATTATAGGAATGATTCTTACTAAAAAATATAGAGGTTTCTCTGTTGGAAAAGTATGTTTAGCATTCAATGTAGTAATATATGCATTATGTACTTTAATAGGTGGTATTGAAGTATTAATTTATTCAGTATTATATTCAATATTTGATACAATAGCTGCTGATAAAATGCATGCAAGAAATATTAATTCTAAAGTAGTAATTTTTAGTAAAGATAAACCAACTAAAATAATTGAATATATAAAAGACACATTAGAAAGAGATGCTACATATTGGGAAGCTAAAGGTGGATATGATAATTCTAAAACATATATTACATATACAATATTATCTAAATATGAGAAATATATATTAACTCATTACATCAAAACAAACAATTTAAATATGTTTGTAGCTAGTGAAGATAATATAGATGTATTAGGTAATTTTGAAAAGAAACTATAGAAATATAGTTTTTTTCTTTTAAATGTGTTAAAATCTAGTTTATGAAAGAGGTGAAGCAGATATGCTAAAAGTTTATAATACAATAACTAGAGACAAAGATGAATTCGTTCCATTACATGGAAATAATGTAGGTATGTATGTCTGTGGACCTACAGTATATGGTTATCCTCATCTAGGACATGCCAAAAGTTATATTAGTTTTGATGTAATATACAGATATCTAAAATATAAAGGATATAATGTTAAATATGTGCAAAATATAACTGATGTTGGACATCTAGTTGGAGATGCTGATGAGGGAGAGTCTAAGGTTGAAAAACAAGCCAAAATTGAAAAAGTAGATCCATATCAAATTGCCTACAAATATGAAAAGATCTATTTTGAATGTATGGAGAAGCTTAATGTTTTAAAACCAGATGTATCTTGTAGAGCAACAGGTCATATCATTGAAATAATTGATATGGTTCAAACACTTGTTGATAAAGGATATGCATATGTAACAAAAGAGAATAATGTATATTTTGAAATAGATAAATTTAAAGACTATGGAAAACTTTCTCGTAGAAACTTGGATGAAACAGTAAGTGGAGAAAGAATAGATGTAGCTAGTGATAAAAAAAGACCAGAAGATTTTGCATTATGGAAATCAGCTGATTCAACACATTTAATGAAATGGCCAAGTCCTTGGGGAGAAGGTTATCCAGGATGGCATATTGAATGTTCTGTTATGTCTAAAAAGTATTTAGGAGATACATTTGATATCCATGGTGGTGGTATGGATAATATATTCCCACATCATGAATGTGAAACAGCACAAAGTGAATGTGCTAATGGAGTACCATTTGTTAAATATTTCATTCATAATAATCTAGTAACAGTTAATGGTCAAAAGATGGGTAAATCATTAGGTAACTTTATAACATTACCAGATTTATTTGAAAAGTTTGATCCAGTAATAGTAAGATTCTTTACATTACTATCTCATTATAGAAGACCAACTGACTTCTCAGATGATAAATTAACTGAAGCTAAGAAGAGTTATGATATGATAGCAGCAGCATTATCAAAAGCACTTAAGAATTCTGGTGAAAAATATAAAGAAGATGAAGAAATAGAATCAATAAAAACTAAATTCTTAGAAGCAATGGATGATGATTTTAATACAAGTCTTGCTATTAGTTATCTATTTGAATTAAGTAAAATGGCTAATAAAACAACTGATAGTAATAAATTAAAAGGAATAGTATTATTCTTTGAAGAAGTAGTTAGTCCAATACTTGGTATTTCATTTAAAGAAGATAAAGAAAATAGTTCTAAGGAAGATGAATTAATGGATATAATTATCGAATATAGAAATAAAGCTAAACAAGAAAAGAATTATGCTTTATCTGATGAAATAAGAGATAAATTAGCTAATGTAGGTATAACTCTTAAAGATACAAGAGAGGGTACTACATACTCTAAAAATTAAAATGTTTCATTTTGAAACATTTTTTCTTTATGATAAAATACTATTATAGGAGTACTTATGAAGAAAAAGAAATATAAATTTAATTATTATAGATTCACTATGTTCTTACTTACAATAGGGACAATTCTTTACTTTGTAATAAAACATAATAATCAAAAGAAGTATGAAGAATCAACTGAATATAAATTATTAACTATAGGTTATAAACAAGAAGAAGTAGATGATTTAAATAAATATCTAAAGAAAGAAGAATTAGACAAAGTATTAAAAATGTCATATAATACATATTTAACTGGATTTATAAAAGAGAAATATTTCTTATTTAGTAATCTAGATAAATATTTAGATTATAAAAAAGAAAATAAGAAAAAGAATAATACTGATATAGTAGCTATTATAAATACAGAAGCTAATGTAGAATGGGTAGATAATGAAAAAGAAACAGATACTTCCAAAGAAGAATTAATGCTTGTAAATAGAATCTATTCATTAGGAGATTATGTACCTGAATTATTAGAAGATGCTCCTGTAGCATTTGCATTCAATAATATCAAATTAGATGCTAATGTTTTACCATTAATAGAAGAATTAATTAATGATGCTAAACAAGCAGGATATTCTTTTATATTATCTGGTGGTTATAGAAGTTATGAAGATCAAGAAAACTTATATAACAAATATGTAAAAAGTTATGGAGAAAGAGAAGCAGATTCTATGGTAGCAAGACCAGGACATTCTGAATATCAAACTGGTTTAACATTTGATTTATCTCTTTATGGAAAAAGTTATGATAAACCAGAAGAAAGTGATGAATATAACTGGTTATTAAACAATGCTAAAAATTATGGATTTATAGTAAGACATACAAAAGAAAAAGAAAATCTAACTGGATATTCTGCTTCATTATGGAAATTTAGATATGTAGGGGAAGAAGCAGCTAAGAAAATGGCTAGTGAAGATTTATGTTTTGAAGAATATTATGCATACTATGTAGTAGGAGGTAAAAAATGAATAATAAAATAGTAGTATTAGGTGGAGGAACAGGACAATCAATATTATTAAAAGGATTAAAAAAATTTCCATTTGATATCACAGCAGTAGTAAGTGTATGTGATGATGGAGGAAGTACAGGTAAAATAAGAGAAAACTTTAATATACCAGCAATGGGAGATTTAAGAAGAGTAGTTATCGCTTTAGCAGAAACAGATGAAGTATTAGAAAAACTTATCAATTATAGATTTACTAAAAGTGATGATTTAGGTGGACATACAGTAGGTAATATAATATTAACTGCTTTAAATGAAACAAGTGGAAGTATGTCTAAAGGTATTAAACAAATAAGTCATATTCTTAATATGAAAGGTGAAGTATTACCACTTACAGATGATAATGTTGTATTAATGGGTAAAATGGAAGACGGATTTATTGTTGAAGGAGAACATCATATAACAGAATGTGATAAAAAAATAGAAAAAGTTTATTATAAAAAAGAACCAAAAGTAAATAAAGATGTTATTAAAAAAATAAAAGAGAGTGACGCTATTGTATTAAGTATGGGTAGTTTATATACAAGTATTATTCCAAACTTAATATGTAAAGATGTAATAAAAGCAATAGATGAAAGTGATGCTAAAATAATATATGTATGTAATCTATTTACTCAACCTGGTGAAACAGATGATTTTAAAGTAAGTGATCATATTAAAATGTTAAATAGTTATCTAGGTAAAAGAAAAGTAGATATTGTTATAACAAATAGTGAAAAAGTATCACCTAGATTAGCTAAAAAATATATGACTTTAGAACAAAAAGACTTAGTAAAAGTAGATAGTAAGAATATAGAAATAACTAATATTTCTAGACCACTTATTAAATTAGATGGTGAAATAATAAGACATGATGCTATTAAAATTGGTTTAGAAATAATGAATATATTATTAAAATAAGTAAAATTAACAAAAAGTAGGCACTTTTTCTTGACTTTTACAAGCTCTATATGATAATATTTATATGCTTGATTAATTTCAAGTGCCTACCTTAATGGGGAATTAGCTCAGTTGGCTAGAGCATCTGCCTTGCACGCAGGAGGTCGCGGGTTCAAGTCCCACATTCTCCACCATTATGAATATAAACCTGAAAAGGTTTTTTTTATTGCCATTTTTTATCAATAGCATTGATTATTTAATGTTTGATGAATGTGATGACATATTTATTAATGGTTATGATAAAGATTTTGATATTTAAAAAGACAAGCATCTTTGCTTGTCGTAAAACAAAACGTGCCACAACTTTTTAATTCATTTATGAATTAATTTCTTTTTTTGCAGCTTCTACAAATAATGACAATAATTTTGTATTTAGTTTTTTATCTTCTATTTCAACAAGTTCTTCATTGTCTTCATAACAAAATTTAAAATTTTCTTTATTGTTTTTATCTAATAAATAGTAATAATTCTTGCTTTCATAATTTATTTTACTAATTACTACATATTCGTTGTTATCATCTAAAGTTAAAGTATCTTTAATGTTAATTGTCATCTCTTCA
>JAEEGL015415977.1_pt1 | contig 23410 bp, 22 predicted proteins | sample 9134231 | NCBI WGS metagenome assembly JAEEGL01 (sample SAMN16246548, study PRJNA631951) | gut metagenome | biome: gut microbiome; feature: rumen; material: fiber-attached | host: Bos | place: Iran: Karaj | collected 2018-10
CACTAAACATCCAGCAACGGCCCGAAGATTTCTGGTCGGTGATAGACTGTTTCTTCGTTTCCACACTGAAATAGGTATCCAACGCACCAGCATTGGCTTGGTTCTTGGCCAACAGGTCTATCGCATTGGCTGCCAGCGCATTACGCAGAGCACGATCGGAAGCCGTGGGCACATTCTGCTTTTCTATCTGTTGCAGCATTTGGGCGGAGATACCTCCTTCTTTCGTCTGGGCACTGACAGTCAGGCAAGCAGTCAGTGCGACAGCAAGTATCAGTTGTTTTCTCATTACTTTTTCTTCGTTGTAGTTTTCTTAGTGGTAGTCTTCTTCGTAGTTGTCTTCTTAGTGGTTGTCGCCTTCTTAGCTATAGTGGTGGTCGTCGTCGGAGGCGTGTAATACCTCAAAGCCTCGGGCATCCACTCCTGAATCTGCTTGATACGCGTAGCATCCGACGGGTGGTCACTATAGAGGTCGTTCTGCTGGCTGTTACCATTCTTTGCGGCCATGCGCTGCCAGAAAGGTACTGCCACCTGAGGGTCGTAGCCAGCCATAGCGGCAAAGATCAGACCAAGATGGTCGGCCTCACTCTCATGACTGCGCGAATATTTCAGGTTCTTGAAGTTGAACTGCTGTGACAATGCCCACTGGCCGATAGATTGCGCTGTAGCACCCACGCCAACGGCTCCGGCAATGGCTGTACCAATCTGAAGACCATACTGCTGCTTCATCTGCGTGCTCATCTGCTCAGCAGAGTGGCGAGCGACAGCATGGGCAATCTCGTGACCTAAGACAATGGCCAGCGAAGCCTCGTCCTGCGTAACGGGCAACAGTCCTTCGTAAACACAAATCAGTCCACCAGGCATACACCATGCATTGACCTGATTGTTCTGCACCAGATTGAACTGCCAATTATAGTACTGCAGGTCTTCAGACAATCCTGCTGATTTCATATAATTAGTGACGGCAGTAGCCAACTTCTCGCCTACCCTTTTCACCATTGCTGTGTTCGTGGCGTTAGTAGACAGTTTGGCTGTCTTCATAAACTCCTGATACTGCTGCGTGGAGAGGCTCAGCACCTCACCGTCGCTAACCATCAAACTCTGCTGTCTGCCCGTGATGGGCACCGTCTTAGTGGTTCCGCAGCCTACCAATACGGCTGCAACCAGTGACACCAATAAAAATTTTATCTTCTTCATAATACTTATTTATTATTATAGTCTCTGATATCTTTTCAACATCTCCATCTTCTGATGGCCGTCAATCATCTCCTGAAGAATGAAACGGCCCTCATGCCTTGAAGGCTTACACAACATCTGCGAGCGTTCCATACCCATTGTCTCCTTCAACACCCACATCATGCCACGAGCAAAGCGACGAATGCCAAAGTACCTCAGAAACACATGAGGAAAACCACTCGTCTTGAGCGTCTCATAGCGGCGTTCCGTCTTGAGCAACAGGTAATAATAGTCCATAACAACACGCATATTCAGACGCTGCTCCAAGAAGAGACGATAGACATCTTCTATCGTCATGGGCTTGTTCAGCACATAATATTCGTCCGACGGCTGACGCAGATTGCGCATATCCTCACCGTAATAGCGCATCGCATACGACGGGGTCTTGGTCTGCTCGTTCTGTTCCTTTATTTCCTCAGCCTCAGCCATCCAATCGATGCTCACGTCCTGAGGAGCACGCAAACCGAACTCAAACAGTCGCTCAACGCCCCTATAGCAGATGCCAGCCACAGCCTGACGCTGAGCCAGTTCGTGTAACGCCTGCCACTCTTCGGGTTCCGGACCACGTTCCAAACATTCACGCTGGCCGGTAGCTACCTGTATCAATTCAAAGAATAATTGTTTCATACATTTTAGGTTTTACTTCTTGATTGAGGAAAAGCGCCAACTCACAAAGAGCCGGCGCTTATACGGATAGCCACAATTAGCTCAGGCCTAACAGTGGCTTCAGGTCGTCCTCCTTATATAATATATAGGCAGTAACACCCAAGAAGGCAAGGAACACAAAGATGAGACACATCTGAGCACGCTTGGGACCAGCCTTCAACACAGGAACGGTAGCACTCTGCAGAGTGGTAAAGGCGGGAGTCTCCTGCTGCACCTTCGCCTCAGCAGCCAAATACTGAGCTGCAGCTTGCTGAAAGGCATTGTAGTGTAACTGCATATCATTTTCCAAATCGGTCAGTTTCTGGCGCACCGACTCCAAAATGATATCCTGGTTGGCATCAGCAAAATCCGCATACTTCTGACGGGCCTTCTCATAGCGAGCCTTAGTCTCTTCGCAGATCTTCTTATTATATTCAAGGTCTACACGAGCCTTAGAGGTACGGTAGTCGGTAATGAACTTCTGCAACCGCGTCTTCACCGTATCGGCCATCGTGGCACAGATGACAGGATCCTGATCGGTCACGTTGATTGTGATGACCATCGTCTTCTTATCGACATCGCATACGACATTCTTGTTAATAGCCTTGACAATATCGGTCTGGGCCTTCGTCAGGCGGAAAGGATCTACCTTCGCATCTTTAGGCTGTTCCTTAGCGCTAAACAGACTGAAAAATCCCTTCATAGCTGATGACCACCAAGGCACTTTTTGCTCGTACATCAGATAGTCGTAATAAGAGAACTCCTTATTATCCTCTTCACGCTTTACTTTGACACGGAAAAGCGAGGTTTTGAAGTCGACACTATTCATCAGGTCAGGATACAACGTGGGGAACAGCGCCTCAGTACCGGCACCGCTGTTACCCAAATTGACACCAAAACTACTGGCCAAAGAAGCCAACGAACCGGCACTGGCCTTGCTGCCAGACATTTCCGGCGATAGCTTTACCGTACAGTTATAGAAGTTGGGCAGACTCAGCGCATAGATAGCTGCCAGCACAAAGGCTGCAGGAAGTACAATGAAATAGAGTCGCTTGTGTCTCAACAAGTCCTTGAAAATCTTCCCGAAATCGATGGAAGACTCTTCCTCTTCAATTATCTGCTTATTTTCTTCGTTCATAATCTTCTTATTTTAAGAGGTTACCAATGGTAGCAGCCATTGTAGCGAGTGAAGCCAGAGACGTACCAATGCTTACCCATTGCATAATGTTAGACATGTCGCGCTTACCCTTCTGTGGAACTACAATTTCACAACCTGGTTCAACCTTGCCCTTGCCCACTTGAGAAACGGTACCGTTCTGGTAAACGATATAACTGTGTGACTTACGGCTACGATTTCCGAAGCCACCAGCCTGATTGATGTAATACTTCCATGACTTGCCAGCCTGATAAGCTACTGTGTTGGGGAAGAGCACATTACCAGAGATTTTCACTGTTGCATTGTACTCAGGAACCACCAGAACGTCACTGTCGCGCACGACAATATCATAGTCACCGCCAGGATTAGCCAACGCCTTCTCCAAGTCGATACCTACAGTATAGTATTCGGCCAACTCTATCTTATCCAAGTTGATAGAATCTTTATTGGTGATGTTCTGACGAGCAGCCTTGATAGCTGTCTCCACACGGACACGCTCATCCTGATTCAGATGACGCTCCAAACGGGCACCGCGCACATAGGCCTCAGCAGTCAGTCCGCCAGCAGCCTGAATCAGATCAGAGAGACGCTGGTTCTTCTTTGACAGCGTGAACTGTCCCTCGAAGGCCACCTCACCACGGACCATTACATTACGAGGCTCCATATAACCAGGACTTCTGCGCACCTGAACCACATCATACGGCTCCAGTGTGAAACCCTGCTGACCATCGACCACAAAACCATCCTTCAACGAGAAGCTGTAGGTTTTCGAGATATCCTGTCCCGAACTCAGTGCCTTGGGGTCGCGGATACGACGCGAAACATCCACTTTAGCAGTGGAAGCTGCATCGGTCAGGCCTCCAGCACGAAGAATCAAGTCCTCAACAGTTTCATTATCAGCATATTGATATGAGCCTGGCGAAAACACTTCACCCTGAATGGTCACAATACGCTCAGAAACGCGCTCAGTCTGAGTAGGAATAAAAAGCAAATCCTCATTTTTCAAAGGAATATCTGCTACCGAACCGGCCATGATACCAGCAATATCGACAGACATGGCCTCAAGCGTACGGTCTTCTTTCATACGATACATGACACCACGAGCAGTAAAGGCATCCTCAGTAAGACCATCTGCAGCTTCAATCAACGAACGGACGGTAGTGACATTCTTGCCAAGTTCAAACTGACCTGGACGGAAGACAGCACCCTTCACCTCGACCATATTATCGAAACGGTTAATCATACCATCGACTGTGATAGCATCACCGTCGGCCACCTTAAACGAACTCATATCGAATTCCTCGACATTATGTACGGTGAAACGCTCTCCTGACTTGCGTACCAACCGGACAGCTTTCTTATAGGCGTCGCCTGTAAAGCCTCCAGCATACTTGATAACCTGGGCAACCGATTCCGTTGGGCGCATCTCATAGAACATGGGGCGCTTCACGTTACCCTGAATACCCACCAGGCACTCGTAAGGACCGACAACAATAACGTCGTTCTCGTGCAGACGGACATTTCCCGCCAAACGACCATTAAGAATGTATTCATACACGTCGACCACAGTGACTAACTTGCCACCGCGATAGACCTTGATGTCACGCAGCGTTCCCAGATCGTTGATACCGCCAGCCATATAAAGGGCGTGGAACACAGTAGCAAAAGCACTGAGAGTATAGGTACCTGGAGCCTTCACTTCACCCATCACGTTAACCATCATAGAACGAGTCTGTCCAACAGAAATCTTCAAACTGCTGCTAGCATAGCGGGAACCCAACGTGCTGCGAATCTTGCTCTGCGCACTGGCAACAGTGAGACCTGCCACATGAATAGGGCCAAAGCCAGGTACGGTAATATCACCATCGGGAGACACCTCAAGTTGTTCGGACTTCTGAGAAGCGCCATATATGTCAACAATGACCTCATCACCAGGACCCAGCACATAGTTTTGAGGAGTGGCGATATTCATGTTGGGCTCAAAACTCAGAAGTTTATTATTAAAGATGTCGCGTCCGAAGACCTTCAGCGAGTCTGGACCAGTCTTACCATCATCGCGAGCATTGATGTTCTGCTGAATCTCTGCATACTGAACATCTGCCTCCTGATAAAGGTCAGCATCGCCACTTCCTTGACGACCAACACTGGTCTGCTGGGATTTCTTGCCAGTGCCATTGCTACGCATACGAGAATCAGCGGCTGTGACAGCGGCATCTGCCTGCCCCGAGAGACCACGTTGTTTAATCTGCTTGTCGTATTGCTGGCGCAAACGGCGGATTTGTTCAATTTTTACTCCCTTCTGCATCAACTTGGTGACAATCTGCGCCTGCGAAGTACCGGCCGCTGTCTCCTGCTGAATTAATTTCATTACCTGCTGGTCACTCATTTGTGCTAAGGACACAATAGTAGAAGCCAGGAAAAAGGCTGAAAATAAAAGAAATTTCTTCATAAATAGCTATTTTATCTTACCTTATTTTATTTTATGGCTACAAAGGTACAACTAATTAACGACATACACAAACTTTTTTCCTTTTTTTATAAAAAAAAGAGCCATCGCCCCTACTTGGGACGATGGCCTAACAAAAACTTTTCCTTAAAACTATCAAAATTATTTCAAACCACGGTTATGAAGCGTAATGTTGAGAAGCATCACATACTTACGATACTGGTCTTCGTTCAGAATGTAGTCCATCCAAGCCAGATCCTTCTTGATAGCCTTCTCTATCATCAGCTGACGTTCCTCGTCGTTCATCTGTGCAGCGAACAGCAACTCTGAACTGAAGGTATTGCTAATCTCAGTAAAGCTCTCAACCTGATCCTTCGACAGATTCAAGGCCTGGCAAAGTTTCGTCATATTGACGGTTTTCAAGTTGTATGCCTCAGCCTTGTTGAGGTTTGCTGCTGTCTCATTTTCTGCAAATGTCATTGTCATGCTCATCAGAGCGACCATTGTCAAAACAATCTTTTTCATTTTTGTTACCCTTTCTTAATTTTAATTAATACTAAAGTTATCCTGTTTATCAACAGCTCTCTCGCTGATTGACGGTGCAAAGGTACGGCGAATTTTGCAATCCAACAAGAGTTTTTGGAAAATTGTGTGCGCAAACAGCCCTTTTCTTGACGGAGGTCAACATATCCCGAAAAACGTTGACTGAGGTCAATTCTGCGTGTTTTTTACTTGTTTTTTTGGTAGTTTACGGGGTTTTTATTACTTTTGTACGCGAAATAAGAAAACAGTATAGAAAAATATGGAGAAAAAGAACCAATACATGGAAGTGGCCTACCAGCTGTTTGTCGACGGCGAACAAGGCCAGGAGATGATGGAAGAGGCTACCAAGGAGCGTCCTTTCCAGTTTATTACAGGTTTCGGAGTGGCCCTCGATGCCTTCGAGCAGCAGGTCGTTGGCTTGCAGAAGGGCGACAGCTTCGACTTCACAATTGCCCACGATCAGGCTTATGGTGACTACAGAGATGATATGGTGCTCGACTTGGAGCGCGAGATGTTCTGCATCAATGGGCATTTCGACCATGAGCATATCTATGTGGACGCCATCGTTCCCCTACAGAACGAAGAGGGACGGCGTTTCTATGGCCACATTGTAGAGGTTGGAGAAGAGAAGGTGAAGGTAGACCTGAACCATCCGTTGGCTGGCGAGGATCTGACCTTCAAGGGTACCATTGTCGAAAACCGCGAGGCTACAGCCAAGGAAATTGAGCACTTTGTGGCTCATATGAGTGGTGGTTGCGGCTGTGGCTGTCACGATTGTGACGGAAATTGCGACAGTGACTGCCATCACGAGCACCACCACGAAGAAGGCTGTGGCTGCGGCCATTGCCATTAAGAGGTGAGAGGTAAGAGGTGAGAAGTAAGAAGTGAGAAGTAAGAAGTGAGAGGTAAGAAGTAAGATGTAAGAGATTATGAACACCTTCGGACAGATATTCAGGCTGACGACCTTTGGCGAAAGTCATGGTGAGGCCATTGGCGGCGTTGTCGACGGAATGCCCGCAGGCATCCCTATTGACATTGACTTCATCCAACAGGAACTAGCCCGCCGCCGTCCAGGACAGAGCCATATTACCACCAGCCGCCAGGAACAGGACCAGATAGAACTGCTCAGTGGTGTATTCGAAGGTAAGTCCACAGGTTGTCCTATTGGCTTCATCGTCAGGAACACCAATCAGCATTCTGACGATTACAACAATATGCGTAACCTCTACCGTCCATCGCACGCAGATTATACCTACTCTATTAAATATGGTACGCGCGACCATCGTGGCGGAGGACGTTCTTCGGCACGCATCACCATCAGCCGCTGTGTGGCAGGGGCATTAGCCAAACTCGCACTGAGGCAGTTGGGCATCCGCATATGGGCTTATACCTCACAAGTAGGCGATATTGCACTCGAAAACGACTATCGGAAATACGACCTGAATCAGATAGAAAGCAACATTGTCCGTTGTCCTGATGCCGCAAAGGCTGAGCAAATGATTCGTCTCATTGAAGAAGTAAAGGCTGACGGCGATACTATTGGCGGTGTCATTACAGGTGTCATTCAAGGCTGTCCAGCAGGTCTGGGGTCGCCAGAATTCGGCAAACTGCATGCTCAGCTGGGCGCTGCCATGTTGAGCATCAATGCTGTCAAAGGCTTTGAATATGGCGAGGGCTTTGCAGGTGTCACCCAGCGTGGTTCTGAGCAAAACGACATCTTTACAGTTGGTCAGGATAGTATTGTGACCACCAGGACCAACCATAGCGGTGGCATTCAAGGAGGCATCTCCAATGGACAGGATATCTATTTTCGTGTGGCATTCAAACCTGTTGCCACCCTGCTTCGTGAACAACCGACAGTAGATTGTAATGGAAAAGAAACCATCCTGAAGGCTCGCGGACGCCACGATCCTTGTGTCCTTCCAAGAGCTGTTCCTGTAATCGAATCAATGGCTGCAATGGTCATTTTAGACCAATTTTTGTTGCAAAAAACGACGAAAATATAATTTTTTGGGATAAAAATGCAAAAAAAACGCAAAAGTTATTGTGATTTAAAACTTTTATACTATCTTTGCACACAGCTATCGATGGTTTGTGAAAATCACGACTAGCATTAGTTAAGTCTAGTTTAGTTTTTGTGTTGGTTAAGGGCGACCCATTTGGGCCGCCCTTAAATTATGTTTTCAAGAATATTGTTGACTCTTTATTCCATTTTTCCGTCATCCCATTTTATCGTCATTCCAAGCATCCGATAATATCATGGACATCTTTACACCCGTGTTCGTCAAGCCAGTCGTTGATACCATCCCTCACCTTGATGGTGACAGCCGGATCCAGGAAATTAGCCGTACCAATCTCAATGGCCGTAGCGCCAGCCATCAAGAACTCTATGGCGTCACGGGCCGTCGTGATACCTCCCAAACCCACAACAGGAATCTTTACAGCCTTTGCCACCTGGTACACCATCCGCAATGCCACAGGCTTCACAGCAGGCCCCGAGAGTCCACCAGTACCTATCGACAGCACCTTCTTACGACGTTCTATATCGATTGCCATACCCATCAGCGTATTGATCAGCGACACGCTGTCGGCTCCCTCAGCCTCTACAGCACGGGCAATCGCTGCTATATCCGTCACATTGGGCGAAAGCTTGACTATCAACGTCTTCTTGTATGCCTGTCGCACAGCCTTCACCACACTCGAGGCACCTTGACACGTCACGCCAAAGGCCATTCCGCCGTCTTTTACGTTCGGACACGAGATATTCAGCTCGATAGCTGGAATATTCTCCAGTTCATTGATACGTGCCGCACATTCGGCATAATCCTCAGGCGACGAACCGCTGACATTGACAATCATATTCGTGTCGATATCCTTAATCTGCGGATAGATATGCTCACAGAAGTAGTCTACGCCCTTGTTCTGCAGTCCCACACAATTCAGCATCCCACTGGCTGTTTCTGCCATTCGCGGATAGTCGTTGCCCTCGCGGGGCTTCAGTGTCGTACCCTTGACAATGATACCTCCCAGACCATCCAATGGAATAAAATCCTGAAATTCCAGTCCATAGCCAAACGTGCCAGAAGCCGTCATTACGGGATTCTTCAGTGCCAGCGCACCTATATTGACTCTTAAATCTGCCATAATTTCTCAATTCTTTATTCTCTATTACCACAACAACCGCTGCGTGTTAAATACCGGGCCTTCCTTGCAAACACACAGGTTGCCCTCTGTCGTCTTCTCTACGCAACACAGACAGGCTCCCAGTCCGCAAGCCATCAAGTTCTCTAACGAAGCTTCACACGCGATGCCCTTTTCCTTTGCATAGCGCGCTACAGCCTTCATCATCGGTGTTGGACCGCAGGTGAATATTTTGTCGAACGATTCGACTAGCACACTATGGCTGGTCACAAAGCCCTGTTCGCCCATCGTGCCGTCTTCCGTTGTTATGCACACGCGTCCGAACCTATTAAATAAGTCGAGCTCTAGCACGTCCTTCGCACTGCGGCCACCCAACAAGAAGGCAACCTCAACGTCGTGCTGCTTGAGCTCAGCGCCCAAATAAAGCAATGGAGCCACGCCTACGCCGCCACCGACGAGCAACACTCTGCGCAAAGCGGTTTTGCCGCTTTGAATCGTAAACCCGTTGCCCAAGGGCAGCACACAGTTCAGTTTGTCGCCAGCCTGAAGACGCCCCAGCTGACGTGTTCCCTCACCTATCATTGCTACCATCAGCCATAGCTCGTTTTTCGTCCTATCTACAAAATTGATGGAGATGGGACGACGCAGAAAGGTTGTCGGTGAACCATCCACGCGCACCTCCACAAACTGCCCTGGCAGCATTTCCGGCAGCGGTTCTGCATCGGTCAGCTTAATTAGCACATGCTTCTCGCTCAGCCGTTCTACGCTAGTTACCGTTAAATCAAGGATATATTTCTTCATAACGCCTGCAAAATTACAAATAAATGATTGAAATGCCAAATATTTTTTGTTTTTCGCACATTTATTCGTACCTTTGACTTCGTCGAAAGTACTTTCGCTCGGAAAAATCCAAATTTATTTGGTTTTTCGCTCGCTTATTCGTACCTTTGCAGCGTTTTCAGGATAATAACAACAAGAAAGATGATGAATATCAGGCGGATGAGCGTGGAAGACGTGGAGATGCTGGTGGTGGCTCCCGTAAATGACAAACTCTTGCCAGAACAACGGTTTGAGAGCAGTTTAGCGCTGTCGGAACTGGTGGTGCGGATGGTGACGTTCGTCATCTGTCACGTCATTGTAGACTACGGAGAACGGCTGAAGGACGAGCGGATGTCGGTGGCAAGTGCACTCTTACAGCGCGTGACGTCAACCCACCTGTGCAACCAGAAACTGACAAAAGAGGGAATTGTGATGCAGTACGAAGGGGAGGAATTCGAACTGCACGATGAATACAGGACAATGACACTAACCCGCTCGGTGTACGAACACCTTGTGATGTTTTACTTCCTGTACCAACACCCGAAATCGGAGGAGGAACGCAACTTAGTGTGGAACTATTGGAAAACGAACAGCATGAAAAATGGCTGCGTGGAGGCTGTACGCGAGGGAGGCAAGCTAAATATCAAACAAGTCTCGTACAATCAGTCGTGGAAATACTTATTCGACAAAGACGAGATGATGCTGCTCTACCGACACCTGAGCATCCACTGCCACCCCGTTTACGACGGACTGATGCAATACCAAAACCAAGCACAAAGCGACGAAGGGTACGACGGAATTCCGCTGTACCTGTCGAGCTGTTTCCTGGCATATATGTGCCGGATGTTTCTAAGGATGATACCCAATGGCAACAAACTGATAAGACAGCACTTCAGCAAACAGGAACTGAAGGCTTTCAACGCGCTGGCGCAATTGCCAGACGAGGAGTAACACCAGCTACTTTTTAGCAGGAACAAAAGTCTCGTAGGTCTGGTCGTCGTAATAGACGTGAATTTCTGTAACTTTACGAGGCGCTTTGTCAATAATTTTGATTTCTTCTGGAATAATTCCGGGGTGTGTACTTTTTACACCCTGTGAAAAAGATGTCGCAGAAACAGGATTTTGCGGTACCTGAGAAACAGATGGAGCGGGGGAGTCGAAATTGATCATCGGTTCCTGACCCTGATTTTGCACCTCAACAACACCTTGATCAGACTGCTCGGGGTGGGAGATATACATGCTACCGATACCAAACATCAACCACTCGACACTGATGTCAGGAATTTTCGTTTTGATGGCTTCCACGATATTAATGGTAGGACGAGTACGTCCATTGAAAATGCTACTGAGGGTAGCAGGGGACTGTTGGAGGAAATCAGCGAACACTTGTTGAGTCATGTGTTGGTCCTCCATAATGAGGCGAATTCTGTCTTTTGTTTCCATTTGAGTCTAAAATAGGGGCAAAATGCCGTTTTTTCTTTCAGTTTACAAAGGTAAAACATTTTTTTTAATCCTGCAAGAAAACTAAAGAGAATTTAATTTTCTTAACTTTGGATTTTTGATTTCGAATTCTAAATCGTAAATTCATATAATGATTAAGTAGCACTTCGAAATTACAAAACCAAATTTACAAGCATAAATCAAGACAAACCCTTTGTTTAGTGGTTAAAGCGCAATATGCTGGGTATAAATTAGATAATTAAGGCTTTATTTCCATAAATTAGGCTATATGCAGAAATTCGGAAGCATAAATCATGCAAATTATAAAGTAGTCTGATGAAGATTTGAAATAACAAATTGATTTTTAAAGAATTATATTTAGTAGTTCTGGCTTGAATATTCATAAATATACGATTTCAAATCGTAAGATACAGATTTGTATATTTATATTTAAATTCGTACTTTAGATTTACAAAATGCGATATTTAGGTTTAATTCTTTAAATTCTTGAAACAACGAAACTAGATTTAGCTTTTTGAATCAACAAACCGAAATACTAAAATTACTTAAACGTAAATTCGGCTTGCCGAAAACGAGCGAAATTTTTCATTTTGAGCGAATTCTGAACCAACGGACGAAAAGCAGAAAATTCGCGAAATATGAGGGCTTATTTTTGAGCAAAATCCCAGTGGGAATCGGCTCTGAAGGGCAAAAATCTTTGTCAGGAGAAAAAGCAATTCTAGAAAAAAAGACCCCGAAAAAGGGTCATTTTTTAGTGAAGTATAAAGAAAATTAGTTCTTTCATGAGGTCTCCAGGGGGTGTATTTGGGTTATCCAGACCCTTACTTTTGGCATCCATTTCGCGTAGTTTGCCAATAATCTGGAGCACCTTCATGGCAGAGTAGTTTCTCATGCCAGTAATATACTCTCGGGCAGCCCAAGGACTACGCAATTCCAACCATTCTGCCAACGCCTCCTGACTGTTCTTTTGGGGGCAATAATGTGCAATCATCAAATTTTGGAAGTAAGAAAAGAGCAACGGGAGAAAAGCATAGATGCTTCCAGCCTTCGGATTTTCGTCAAAATATTTGATTATCAAATTTGCCTTGTAAACATTGCGGTTGACAATAGCGTCGCGCAACTCAAAACCATTGAAGTCCTTGCTCACCCCTATTTGGTCCTCGACGACCTGTGGCGTGACCCGTTTATTCCCCTCGGGCAAACTGAGGAGCACTTTATCGAGTTCACTGGTCAAACGCGTGAGATCAGCACCTATGGAGTCTGCAATAAGCTGGGTAGACTTCGGATCGATGGACGCTCCTTTGGCTTTCAGATAGGTTTCTATGAAAGGCGGAAGGTCGCGTTCACGGAGTTTTGCACTCTCAAACAGCACGCCGGCATTACGAATAGCCTTCACATAGCCCTGTTTCCGGCCGTCAATCTTGCCGTTTTTATGGCACATGACGAGAATCGTCGACGTCATAGGTTGCTGCAGATACTTCTCCAGCGGCTCCGTATTCTTGATATTCTGAGCTTCTTTGACGATTACCACCTGGTATTTTGCCATCATCGGATAGCGTCGCGCTGCATCAGCCACCTGCGAAGCATTGACATCAGAACCAAAGAGAACGGTCTGGTTGAAGTCCCTTTCCTCAGGCTGTAGCACGTTTTCGGCTATCCAGTCGCTGATTTTATCAATATAATACGGCTCCTCGCCCATCAGATAATAGACGGGCTTAAATTGGCGAGCCTTCAACTCGTTCATCACGCTGTCGTATGTCACCGCTGCTTGAGCCATGCTGCAAAAGTACTAAAAAACCACGAAATATACGAATTATACGAATGAAATTTTGTGATTTTGCTCACTTATTTGTATATTTGCACCCGAAATGAACGAATTAAACCTGCCTGCCTACGACGTCAAAGTACGTGGAACACGCGAGAAGCCTGAGATTTTCGACTTCCTGCGCAAGCGTTATGTGGCGCTGACGCCAGAGGAATGGGTGCGCCAGCATTTCACCCACTGGCTGGTAGACCACAAAGGCTACCCCAAAGGCCTGCTAGGAAACGAAATCGCCATGAAATGCGGTGAAAAGACACTTCGCTGCGACTCCATATTATATAATAAGGAGGCAAATCCACAGATGATTATAGAATACAAAGCACCCACTGTGTCAGTGACACAGCGGGTGTTCAATCAGATATCAGCCTATAATCTGCTGCTCCATGTGGATTATCTGGTGGTGTCAAACGGTGTGCAGCACTATTGCTGCAAGATGGACTACGAACACCAGACGTACCAATTTCTGCAGGAAATACCAGACTACGAAGCGCTATAACCGTTATTCGTCTGCTTCGGGTACTGCGGGAGCATCCACTTCCGGATCAGCCTTCTTCACCGTCCTACGGATAGAGCGCTTGCGGGTCTTCTTCTCCTCCTGACCAGTCACCTTGTCAATCTTGACACCAGCCAGTTCGGGGTCAATCAGGATACGTCCGCAGTATTCGCACACGATAACCTTCTTGTGCATCTTGATGTCCAACTGACGCTGGGGCGGAATCTTGTTAAAGCAACCACCACAGGCGTCACGCTGCACGTACACAATACCCAGACCATTGCGGGCATTCTTACGGATACGCTTGAACGACGTGAGCAGACGGGGCTCAATCTTAGCCTCCAAGTCTTTCACTTTCGCCTTCAGCTTATCTTCCTCGGCACGCGTCTCTTCCATAATCTCGTCGAGCTCGCTCTTCTTGATATCCAGGGCCTGACGACGGTCGTCGATAATCTCCTGATTCTGAGCCAGTTCCTGTTTCTTTTCCTCAATGCGGACAGTAGCCTCCTTGATTTTCTTGTTGCAGAGCTCAATCTCCAGCGTCTGGTACTCTATTTCCTTCGACAGCGTGTCGTATTCACGATTGTTCTTCACATCGTCCAGCTGGGCCTTGTAACGCTCCACACTCGCCTTGGCGGTCTCAATCTCACCCTTCTTCATGGTCACTGCCTGCTCAAATTCAGCAATATCGGCATTGATCTTGTCCATACGCGTAGTAAGACCTTCGATTTCGTCCTCAAGGTCCTGTACTTCCAGAGGCAGCTCGCCTCGCAATGCACGCTTCTCGTCGATTCCCGAGAGCGTGGTCTGCAGCTGATAGAGGGTCTTCAGACGCTCTTCAACCGGCATCTCCATTGGGTCTTTCTTTGCCATAATTCTATTCTTTTTTTCGTTATTACGTTATTGCATTATTTCGTTATTCCGATATTACGACCTTCTTCAATAATAATATATAGGGTTCGTGCAGGTGTCGGCGACAAAAGTCTTGACACCGGGGCACTCGCGCTGAATGATGTCACGGAAGATTTCCGCCGTAAACTGCTCGCTCTGGTAATGGCCGATGACGCAAATCTGAATCTGCTGCTCATAGCCAAAATACTGGTGGTAGTGCATTTCGCCCGTAATAAAGGCATCAGCACCCTCGCGAATGGCGTCAGGCAACAGGACATCGCCTGCTCCGCCGCAAATGGCCACCTTACGGATTGGGCGTTGCAACAGTTCGTTACACATGGCACATGCACAGTGGAACTTGTTTTTGACAAGGTCTACAAACGCCTTAGCGTCCATTTCCGAGGGCAAGTCCCCTACTACACCACTACCCGCTTCCAGACCGTCTACCGCCTTCTGGGCAAAGAACCTACAGCCCTTCATCCCCAGCCGTTCGGCTATCTTCCAGTTCACGCCGTCCAACGCATTATCCATGTTGGTATGCATGGAGACGATGACCACGTCGTGCTTGATGGCTTTGATGACGGTGCGCTGCACATAGTCGGCACCACAGATCTGCTTCAGGCCGCGAAACAGCAACGGATGGTGGCTCACGACGAGGTTACACCCCTTCGCAATAGCCTCGTCGACGATGGTCTCGTTGACGTCCAGACACAATAATGCCCCTGAAACCTCCGCCTCCGTCAGTCCCAGTTGCAGGCCAGCATTGTCCCAGCTTTCCTGCAAGGGCAGAGGCGCGAACTTTTCAAGGGCGCTCAGCACTTGCTTTATTTTCACGCTTCTATATTAAAATTAGACTGCAAAGGTACAAATTTTCCATTGAACATTGAACAATGAACAACGAACATTATGATTTGTTAACACAAAAACTCATACCCCTCTGGCTTACGCCGCCTCCCCGTTTGACGGGGAGTGCTCAAATGTGGCAATACGAAGTACCGTCGAAACAATGCGTACAGACGCGCTCTTTCGGCAGTCCTATCGATGCTATCAGGTCCTCGATAGTGGCAAACTTCACGCTCGTCAGACCCAGACGGTGCGCTATCTCGCTGACCATACGCTGATATTCCGGCGTACCCGTCTTGGCATATTTCTCGAGGTTTTTCTTGTCGTCACCCTCGAAATCCTTGATGATTCGGCGCGTAATGAGCTCCATATCGCTCTTCGACGACGTGAAGCCGATGAACGGACAACCATAGACCAGCGGCGGACACGAAATGCGCACGTGTACCTCCTTGGCACCATTGTCGAAGAACGTGCGGACATTGTCCCTCAGCTGCGTACCGCGGACGATAGAGTCGTCGCAGAACACGATGCGCTGGTCCTTCAGGATGGCCGGGTTGGGAATCAGTTTCATCTTCGCCACCAGGTCGCGACGGTTCTGGTTGCCAGGGGTAAACGAACGCGGCCACGTCGGCGTATACTTCAGCACTGCACGCTTATAGGGCACCTTCTTGCCGTGCGAATAGCCCAGAGCCATACCCACGCCCGAATCAGGGATGCCACACACCAAGTCTGGCTCGCAGTCATGGTCTTTTTCTCCCATCAGCCTGCCGTTCTTCTCGCGTACATATTCCGTATTGATGCCCTCGTAATCGCTGGCGGGAAAACCGTAATACACCCACAGGAACGAGCATATCTGACAGCGCGAGAAGGGTTTTTGTAATACCTCGACGCCATCCGGACGCAGACGGACAATCTCGCCTGGTCCTAAGTCGCGGACAATCTTGTAGTCAAGGTTCGGGAAACTCGTCGTCTCGCTCGAAACGGCGTAGGCCTGCAGGAATTCGTCGGTGCCGATGGGCGACAGGCGGTGAACCTGCTTCTGCCCTATCACGATGGGCGTACGTCCCAGGAAGTCACGCGCAGCAATGATGCCGTCCTCCGTCAGGATGAGCATCGAGCACGACCCCTCAATCTTCTGGTACACTTTGTTGATACCCTCGACAAATGTGTCGCCCATATTGATGAGTAGGGCTACCAACTCCGTCTGATTGATGTTGTTGGCCGACATCTCACTCAGGTGCATACGCTGTTTCAGCAGTTCCTCGGCTATCTCGCGCTGGTTGTTGATCTTGGCCACCGTCACCACCGCATAGCGTCCCAGATGGGAGTTGACGATGATGGGCTGCGGGTCGGTATCGCTGATGACGCCAATGCCCTGATGGCCCTTGAACGAGTCGAGCTCGTCCTCGAAGCGCGAACGGAAATAGTCACGTTCCAACGAGTGTATGGAGCGGTGGAAACCACTCTCCTTGTCGAAGGTCACCAGTCCGGCGCGTTTTGTACCTAAGTGCGAGTTATAGTCTGTGCCGTAAAACAAGTCGTTTACGCAATTCTGTTTTGAGATTGTGCCAAAGAAGCCACCCATAACGTTCCTTTTACCTTATTATTTTATACTAAAATGCTTTTTTAGGCCTGCAAAATTACAAAAACTATGGCAAAACGCAAAACGAATGCCCAGTTTTTTTCTGCCGACACCGCAATTAATTAATCTATGACAAGTCTCAAATTACTTCAGCACCTGCGTAATATTCTGCTCGCGGTGGCAGATGCGCACCTCAATGCCAAATTTCTCGTGGATATGCTCAGCCAGATGCTGTGCACTATACACTGAGCGGTGCTGACCACCCGTACAGCCGAATGAGAACATCAACGACGTAAATCCACGCTGGATATAGCGGCGCACGTGGGCGTCAGCCAGCTTATAGACGCTGTCCAGGAACGTCAGTATCTCACCGTCGTCTTCCAGGAATCGGATGACGGGCTCGTCCAGTCCCGTCAGCTGCTTATACGGCTCATAACGGCCGGGATTGTGCGTCGAACGGCAGTCGAACACGTAACCGCCGCCATTGCCGCTCTCGTCGTCGGGAATGCCCTTGCCATACGAGAAACTGAACACGCGGACCACCAGCGGACCCTGTGCGTCGTACTTCGAGAACGTTGCCGGACCGTCCTGCGGATGGGGCTTGTAGGGGTTCTTGTCCGTCGTCTTATAGCCGTCTGCACGCGCTGCCGTCACCTGCACCTGCTGGAATCTCGGCAGTTCCGTCAGCTGCTGCAATATATCAATCAGGTACGGGTACGGGAAATTCCTCTCGTCCAGCAGTTCCTTCACGTTCTGGATGGCGGGCGGTATCGACTCTATGAAGTGGCGCTTGCGCTCGAAATAGCCGCGGAATCCGTAGGCGCCCAGCACCTGCAACTGGCGGAACAGCACAAACAGCGACAGCCTATCCACGAAATGGTGGGGCGACGGCACCTCGGTATATTGCTTCAGCGCGTTGTAGTATTCGTACACCAGTTCGCGGCGCACCTTATAGGGATATTTCGCCGATGCCTGCCACAGAAACGATGCCAGGTCGTAATAGTACGGTCCCTTCCTACCACCTTGGAAATCAATGAAATAAGGCTTCCCTTCAGCGTCGAGCATCACGTTGCGGGCCTGGAAGTCGCGATACAGGAAACACGGCTCGTCGTCAGCCGCTGTCAGGTCCTTCGCCAACAGCCGGAAGTCAGCCTCCAGCTTCAGCTCATGGAAGTCCAGCTCGGTGGCCTTCAGGAAACAATACTTGAAATAGTTCAGGTCAAACAACACCGAATCAGTGTCGAAGGCGGGCTGGGGATAGCAGTTCGAGAAGTCCAGCTCACGATAGCCCCGCAACTGGATATTCGGCAGTTCGCGAATGGTTCTCCGCAACAGTTCCTGCTCCTTCAGCGTGTAACGTCCACCAGCCTCGCGACCGCCGCGAATGGCATCAAACAGCGACACCGAACCCAGGTCGGTCTGGATGTAGCGCAGCTCATCCTGACTCACGGCCAGAATCTCCGGCACGGGCAGCTTCCTTTTGGTGAAGTGCTGCGCCAAGTATACAAAAGCGTGGTTCTCGTCGCGACTGGTTCCTATGCAGCCCACCACCGTCTCGCCCTTCGCCGACGTCATCCGGTAGTACTCGCGGTTGCTGCCGCCCGCTGTCAGTTTCTCCACCTGCCGGGGTTCCGCCCCACTCCATTCCTTGTATAGCTCTATTAACTTCTGCATCTGTCTTAAAGTATTTCTTTCAGTTCGCTCAGACTCGTCACCACATAGTCTACAGGGTCGTCGGCCGGATATTCCGGATAGCGGTTAAACCATGCGGCATCCAGTCCCGCCAGCATCGCGCCCACGATGTCCGTCTGCAGGTTGTCACCAATCATCAGCGTCTGCTCCTTCTTCGCACCGGTCTTGCGCAGGGCATAGCTGAAAAACGCCGGCGAGGGCTTGTTGGCTCTCGCATCCTCGCTCAGGATGACGGTGTCGAAATAGTCCGTCAACCCACACGCCCGCAGCTTCTTATACTGCACCTCGTGGAAACCGTTCGAACACATGTGCATCCGATAGCCACGGCCGCGCAGATAGTCCATCAACTCCTGCGCACCCTCCACCAGTCCGGGCTTCGACGAACAGAAGTCCAGGAACTTGTCGCTGGCCTCTAAGCAGAACTCCACCGTCGGTTCCAGCCCCTTGCCAAAGCTCAGCGGACGGCGGAAACGCTCCACAATCAGGTATTCGCGCGTGATTTCGCCCTTCGAGTAGCGCGTCCACAGGTCGATGTTCGTCTTCCAGTATTCGTCGTAAAACACCTGCTCGTCGGCAAACCACCGTCCCAGCTGCAACGCCTCGAACAGCTCTTCGAGCGCTATCACCGCATTGCCGTGCGTATCGTACAGCGTGTCGTCAAAGTCGATAAACAAATCCGTGTATTGCTTCATACCGCCTGCGAAGGTACGAAAAAAAAGTGAACCGACCAAACATCAGCCCACCTTTTTTATATAAATCGGAGAGAGACGGTAAAGGTGAAATGAAAAGAAAAATCCAAATTTATTTGTTTTTTCGTTCGGTTAATCGTATCTTTGCAGGCGGATAAAAAGACAAGAGAAATGAAAAATCGGCTTAATATTATTGTTTGCGCAGCGGCTATGGTGCTGGGCATGGTGTCGTGCAAGGGGCGCGAGGGCAACACACAGGCTGCCGAGAGGCTGTATAGTGCTACGGCGACGTCACTGGCTGAGAAGCAGACGGAGACAGCAACGTCACAGGATAGCCAGCAGTCGGAGAAGGCTAAGGTCGTTGCGCTCTACGAGATTCCTGCACCGCTGAACGACCGCCCTGAACAGCTGTTGCACCGCAAAGGCTATACGACATCGTACAACGCAACGACGAAGACCCCGAACTGGGTGGCGTGGCACCTGACTGCCGCCCATACGCGCGGGTCGCAGCAGCGCCATGAGGAGGTGTTTTCGGAGGACGAGGACATTGCCAAGGGGCAGCGTGCTACGGACAACGACTACTACAACTCGCGCTACGACCGCGGTCACATGTGTCCGGCGGGCGACAACAAGTGGGACAAGCAGGCTATGTCGCAGTCGTTTCTGTTTACGAACATCTGTCCGCAGAACCACGGGCTGAACAAATATGAATGGAACGACTTGGAGATACTCTGTCGCGACTGGGCAAGGAAATACGGCGCGGTAGACATTGTCTGCGGCCCATTATTCAACTCGACTGGCGAGCAAAAAACCATCGGGCGCAACAAGGTGTGGGTGCCCGAGGCTTTCTTCAAGGTGGTGCTTTGCAGAAAGGGCAATCCGAAGGCTATCGGATTCATTTATCGCAACGAGGGCAAGAAGCAGGCCATGCGGGATGCTGTGCGCACCGTGGACGAGATAGAACGTCTGACGCAGATGGACTTCTTCCCTGCCCTCGACGACAAGACGGAGACGCGCATTGAGGCCCAAGCCGACTTGGCCGAATGGTAATCGGCGGATAATGATTTGCCATCATTCTCCAAGGAACTTGCGTACCCGGGCAACATACTCGTCGGGGTAGTTCTTGTAGGAGTGGGCGTGGTCAGTGTCTTTGGTTATCCAAAGGGCTTTCGGGGCGGGCTTGGCATCGTACAACTGGTAAACCATGTCGGTGGGAACAAAGTCGTCCTGATCGCCATGAATGAAGAACATGGGGTATTGGCACTTGGCAACCTGCCGGAGCGCCGAGGCTTCATCGAAGTTCCAGCCGTAGCGCAACTGGCAAAGCAGACTGGTGGCATGCATCAACGGAAACTCAGGCAAGCCAAACTGATGCTGCAATTCCCGGGCAAACTCATCCCACACACTGGTGTAACCGCAGTCAGCGACAAAGCGGAGGTCCTTGATACCCTGAGGCATAGGCTCGCCCGACATCATCATGGTCGTGGCAGCACCCATCGACACACCGTGAACAACCACCGTATCGGTCTTGAAGACATCCAGCAGACGGAGCACGTCCAGCCGGTCAAGCCACCCCATACGGAGCGCCTCGCCATCGCTCTTGCCACTGGCATAGAGATCAGGCATAACGACGTTATACCCCAACAACCGTTCGTACATCCGCGCCAGAAAGAAGAACTTGATAGCCTGGTCGCGCCAGCCGTGAATCACCATTGCCGTGCGCTGGCTGCCTCTATTAATATAATAGGTATGACAGCGGTAGCCTTCAGGCATGGTAATCATCGTGTCGCGCAGGGCGTGATGCGTGCGCAGACTGTCCATCCACTCCTTCGTCTCGGGATAGTTGGTAAACAGCTGCCGGTAGCAGGAGTCGGTGTCAGCGCGCGTCGGATCAGGCGACAGCGAAAATTCCAGCATATAGAATCCCCCGCCGATGGTTATCGCCACCAGCACCACGAGGACAATTACGAAACACCAAACCGTTATTTTCTTCATACTTGCCTGCAAAGGTACAAAAAAACAGGATAAAAGCCAAGAAAAACCAGGATAGTTATGGTGGCTGTGGCAGTATTTTCTACGACATCTTGCCGGTTATTCGGATAATTATGCGTAAATTTGCGGCGGGTAAAAGACAAGAACATAAAGTATCGGCTTAAAATAAGAACGACATGAGACAACTATTCACTTTACTCCTGATAGTCGTCGGCGTGACCACCTGCGTGGCACAGAGCGAGAACGACGGCAAGTACAGCCTGAAAAACGGCGAGGTAACCATGACCATTGATGCTGCGAAAGGCGGCAAGATTCTCTCGTTGAAATACGGCGAACGGGAAATCATCTCACAGCTCCGCTGGCCGGAATCCTTTGGCAGCACGTTCTGGACCAGTCCGCAGAAGGAGTGGTACTGGCCCCCAGTGCCGGAATACGACAAGCGGCCCTATCAGGTCGAGGATGCCGGCGGTGTGCTGACAATGACCAGCGAGGTGTCAGAGAAGCTGAAGTTCAGGATGCGCAAGGCGTTTGCCGTTGACGAGCAGAACAAGGCCATCGTCATCACCTACTCCATCATCAACGAGAGCGACGAGACGCGGCAGGTGGCTCCCTGGGAGGTTACCCGCGTGGAAAACACGGGAGGACTCATCTTCTTCGAAGCCCCTGTGGACAGCATCTGGCCTGCGGGACTGATGAATTTCAAGGAGGCCTACGGTGCCGCGTGGTATCAGACGGACGTGGCCAACGAAAACCGCAAGGTGAATGCCGACGGCAAGGGATGGCTGGCCTACTGTGCCAACGGACTGCTGCTGGTAAAGCGTTTCGACGACATCAGCACCTCGCAGCCTGCTCCCAACGAGGCCGAGATACAGGTTTACGTGAACCGCGGCAAGGCCCATATCGAGCTGGAGAGCCAGGGCGCGTACACGACGCTGAAACCCAAGGAGCAACTGACGTGGACCGTCCGCTGGTACCTGCTGCCCTACGACGGAGCGCCGGAACCTTCGGAAGCACTGCTCCAGATGGTCCGACAAACCAAATAAAGTAAGGGAGGCTTTCACCTCCCTTTACTTTTTGTTTTATTGATCTCACGGAATCTGTTATTTCCTGATAACCTTGAGCTAAAGCTCGAGCTCGTTCACGCTCGGAAGAACTCGAGCAAGCTCAGTTCTTCTCTCACTTAATCACGACCTTGTTACCTTTATATATATACACGCCCTTGGTCGTGGGCTTGCTGTCGAGCTTGCGACCGTCCAGCGTGTACCACGCATCAGGCTTTTCTGTGATTTCTGTGATTTCTGCGGGACTTACTTCCGTCGCGGACATCGGCTGCACGTTGAATTTCTTCCAGCCGTCAGCGGCTTTATACAGGTCTACCGACTCGTCGGGGACGTAGAGCGTGCAGGCCGCAGTGGGCACCTGCAAGAACGTATAGAAATCAATCTCCTGCGGCGTCACGGCGTAATTGTAGATGGTGGTGAGGGCGGTGCAAGACATGAAAGACATAGCTCCGATGGTGGTGACGCCGCTGCCGATGGTCACCTTCGTGAGTCCTGTGCAGAGAGAGAAGGCTGTTGAGCCGATGCTGGTCACGGAGTTGGGGATAACCACCTCTTTGAGGCCGATGCAGTGGCCGAAATTCGCCTGGCCGATGGTGATAAGGCCCTCGGGAAGGGTGACTGCGGTGAGACCTTCGCAATCGTAGAATGCCCTGAGTCCAATCTCTGTGACGCTGCCGGGCACGACGTAATCTCCCGTCTTGGCGGCAGGATAATTGAGAAGGGTGGTCTTGTCCTTATTGAAGAGGACGCCGTCTGCCGAGCAATAGGCAGGGTTCTCCGGCGACACCGTCATCTCTTCGAGACTGATGCATGAAGTGAAGGCATCGTTTCCGATGCTGGTCGCGCCGCTGCCGATGGTCACCGTCTTGAGGCCCTTGCAAGAAGAGAAAGCTCTCCTGCC
>JAEEGL014514205.1_pt1 | contig 23409 bp, 17 predicted proteins | sample 9134231 | NCBI WGS metagenome assembly JAEEGL01 (sample SAMN16246548, study PRJNA631951) | gut metagenome | biome: gut microbiome; feature: rumen; material: fiber-attached | host: Bos | place: Iran: Karaj | collected 2018-10
TATACGTAGGTAAATAGAAGTAAAAAGGGGAGAGCGTATAGGGTAGTGCAGATAGTAGTTCTACACAACGCTCTCAACTCTCAACCAAAAGGCTGCTCTTCGGAGCGGTCTTTTTTGTTTTCGAGCAGAGAATTGGAAATCTGCTTAAATACACCTAATTGAACCAAACAAACGAAATACTCGCCTATAAATTACAAAACACGAAGATGAACCACGGAATACACGAAAAGCACCGAACTTCTGCGATTTCTGTGATTACAAATTCATCCAATCTGCGCAATCTGTGCGCTTATAATCGGAATTCGTAACTATTTTTACACAACTCAATTTGTTGACCGATGCCACTCTCAAAGCATAAATACATAGCAGTCATTGGCGTGGTTGCGCTTGCTGCGTTTGCCTATTTTGCGCTCTGCTACCAATATCATTTCTACTACAAAGAGCAGAACCAAATATTCTTGCTCACTGCGGAATTCTTCGGGGCGTATACCTCAACGCCGGCGTGGCTTGCCAACTACATTGGAGACTTGCTCACCACCTTCTTCTACTACAAATTCCTCGGGCCGTTCATCGTATCGATGTGCATATTTTTGTTGGGTATATATACATATAAAGCGCTATCGTTCATTAGGTTACGCCATATAAAAACTATTGCGTGTATAGTAGCTGTAATAGTAATGCTGCTCGAGTTTGCCTTCCACTTAGACATCAACTATCAACTTGCAGCCACCATCGGTAAAACAATGCTTGTTGTAACTATCTGGCAATCAATATTTATGTACAAACGCTGCCGTTGGTGCGCGGTGCAGCCCATAATTATATTTACGCTCGTTACTATCCCTTATGGCAAATACTACAAGGCTGATATTAAGCAATATATAGGTGCAATTCACGCCCCAGAACCCATTCTCGAAAGCGATTTCGCAGTGGACAACGAGTACTATTTCGGCAATTATAGCCGCGTGCTCGATATTGTGCAACACGCGCCCGCCGAGCGCATCACCAAAGAGATGCTCTTTTTCTACTATCTATCGGCGGCGCAGGTGGGTGAGCTACCTGAGCATCTGCTCGATTTTAGCAATCCGTATCTCGGCACTTTCGAGAATATTGGCCCGCAGACGCCGCACATACTTATAAATAATATGAACGAGCTCTATTGGCTCGTAGGCGACATGACCTACGCAGAGCGCGCTGCCATGATGAACCACGTCTTTTCGCCGCAGAACCGCAATGTGCGCATGGTCAAGCGAATGGCGGAGATTAACCTCGTGACCGCCGACACCGCTGCGGCTATGAAATATCTGCGCGTGCTCGAGCGGACGCCTATCTACAGGAATTGGGCGCAACGCCACATGCCGCATAATCAGAGTGAAGTCATAAAGCGCCAGATAGTTACGAAGCAGTCGCTTACGAATGCGACCGACACCATGCAGTATGGCGACAATGCATACGTAATACTTACGCAGCTGCTCAACTCGAATCCTGCGAACGATGCCGCATTTAACTACCTGCTGTGTAGCGATTTGCTATTGAAACAGATAGATACCTTTTGGCGCGACTACAATAAATACTACGGCATGCGTCAGCACCGTAAATTATACGACGAGGCGCTCTGCATCTACCTTGCTGGCACCAACGCAACGCAAGAACAGTGGCAACAAGCCGGCATCGGTGCAGATGTGATTGCGCGCTTCGACGCATACAGCCAGCAGCGCGGTAATAGTTCATATTCAGATACTTATTGGTATTATTTCGATACGCATAAATAACGCTCGTATGTTCAAAAGATTATCCGGCTTTGCCACGTGCATCATACTTATGACGAGTTGCCTCACAACGCCCGAAAATGCTACGTTTGTCGACTCTTTGCCGCCCATCTATCCCGACTACACTGATGTGACAATTCCGCAAAACATTGCGCCGCTCAACTTCTTGCTTCGCACCGCTGCCGACGAGACCTACGTGACCATCGACAGCGTATGTATGTCGCACCATCGCGGCAATGTAGCCACTTTTGATCTCGATGAATGGAAACGCCTAATGGAGAGGTCGGCGAATAAGGATTTGCGTGTAAGTATATACACAAAAAACGATAGCAAATGGATTGAATACAAGCAGTTTACCTGGCACGTTGCGAGCGATAGTGTTGATGCGTTTCTTACCTATCGCCTCATTGAACCCGACTATGAGATTTATCAGAATATTGAACTGCGCGAGCGCTGCGTAGAGAATTTCGAAGAACGCAACATAAGTACGTACAAGATTGTGGGTAACCGCTGCATGAACTGCCATACGTATGCCAACCGCGATGCCAACCGCTCGATGATGTATGTGCGTGGCGAAAACGGTGGCGCTATTCTCAACACCAACGGCGTACTGCGCAAACTCGACATCAAAACACCCGATATGATTTCGCCGAGCGTCTACTTCCACTTCAGCCCGACGGGGCGCTACGCGGTCTTTTCGTCGAACGTGATTATTCCGGCGTTCCATAGCAAGCCAAGCCGCCGCCTAGAGGTGTACGACAGCAAGAGCGATGTCTACGTTGCCGACTTGGATGCGAACAAGATTATAAGTAGCCCACTGCTCAACGACAGCACCGTGTTCGAGACCTTCCCAACCTTCAGCCACGATGGGCGATACATATATTTCTGCACTGCGCCAAATTTAGCGCGAATAGAGGATTTGCAGTACAGCCTCTGCCGCATCGCTTTCGACGAAACTACGGGCACATTAGGTGCGCAGGTCGATACTATTATAAATGCGCAAAATGCTGCTATTGAGGGTAAAGGCTCAGTTTGTCACCCGAAAGTTTCGCCCGATGGAAAGTATCTGCTATACACCGTGGCTGCCTACGGTACGTTTCCCATTTGGCACACCGAATCTGACTTGCAGATGCTTGATTTGCAGACTGGTGCGATAGATACACTTACCGTGGTAAATAGCCAAAAGAGCGACACATATCACAGTTGGAGCAGCAACAGCCGTTGGTTTGTATTTGCCAGCAAGCGCGACGACGGGCTCTACGGCAAGCCATATTTTTGCTATGTAGATGCCAATGGCAAGGCGCATAAACCGTTTGTTCTTCCACAAGAGAGTCCGACCTTCTACGACTATAACCTGAAGAGTTTCAATATCCCCGAGTTGGGTAGCGCACCACTACCGTTTACCGCCGAAGCCGTTGGAAGAGCCATAAATATGAAGAGCGAAAGGTTTGAATAGTCAGCTGAATTTCAATTCGTAAGTAATATGTTGTGTATCGAGATTTATAGATTGAAAGTTGTGTATGTATAGTTACAAAATGAAAGCTACAAACGCGGTGTTTGCAACACTTCTATTCAAAAGTTTCAATTTTCAATTATGAATTGTCATTTTATCAAATCTCAATGTTAATTTTGCGCCTCGAAAAAAAGAAAAGAAAAAACGCAATAACATGAGTCGCACAAGAATTTCCGAGATACTGAGCAAGGCTCAGGCTGGAGAAGACGTATTGGTGAAAGGTTGGGTTAGAACCCGCAGAGGCTCTAAGCAAGTTAACTTCATTGCACTCAACGATGGATCGTCGGTAAATAATCTTCAGATAGTTGTAGACGTAAATAATTTCGACCCCGAACTGATAAAGAGCATAACCACAGGCGCTTGCATTGCTGTGAAGGGTAAACTCGTGGCATCGCAAGGTGCTGGTCAGGCTGTTGAAGTGCAAGCTACCGAAATAGAACTCCTCGGTGCGTGCGACGATACTTATCCACTCCAGAAGAAAGGTCACACGATGGAGTTCCTCCGCGACGTGGCTCACCTCCGCCCACGTACGAACACGTTCGGTGCTGTGTTCCGCATTCGTCACAACATGGCTTATGCTATCCACAAATTCTTCCACGAGCGCGGTTTCTACTATTTCCATACGCCTATCATCACCGCATCGGACTGCGAAGGCGCTGGACAGATGTTCCAAGTAACTACAAAGAATCTCTATAAAATTGAGAAGGACGAGAACGGCGCTATAAAATACGACGACGACTTCTTTGGCAAACAGACAAGCCTAACCGTATCGGGTCAGCTCGAGGGCGAACTTGGTGCTACGGCGCTCGGTGCTATCTACACCTTCGGTCCTACGTTCCGCGCCGAGAACTCCAACACTCCACGCCACCTCGCCGAGTTCTGGATGATTGAGCCAGAGGTTGCTTTCAACGATATTACCGACAATATGGACCTCGCCGAGGACTTCATCAAATATTGCGTGAAGTGGGCTCTCGACAATTGCGCCGACGACCTCGCGTTCCTCAATAAGATGATTGATAACGAACTTATCGACCGCTTGAAATTCGTCACCGAGAACAAGTTCATCCGCTTGCCTTACACCGAAGGCATCAAAATTCTCGAGAAGGCAATCGCCGATGGCCATAAGTTTGAATTCCCAGTGTTTTGGGGCTGCGACCTTGCATCGGAGCACGAGCGCTTCCTCGTAGAGCAGCACTTCAAATGTCCGGTTATACTTACCGACTATCCGAAGGAAATAAAGGCCTTCTATATGAAGCAAAACGACGACGGCAAGACCGTTCGCGCTATGGACGTGCTCTTCCCGAAGATTGGCGAAATCATTGGTGGTTCGGAGCGCGAAGAGAGCTACGACAAGCTTCTCAAACGCATCCAAGAACTCAATATTCCTATGAAAGATATGTGGTGGTATCTCGATACGCGCAAGTTCGGTACGTGTCCGCACTCAGGCTTCGGCCTCGGCTTCGAGCGCTTGTTGCTCTTCGTGACGGGTATGCAGAACATCCGCGACGTGATTCCTTTCCCACGTACCCCGGGTAGAGCCGACTTCTAAATAAGTAAGACTTAATAAGTATAAAGTAAAAAAGGCTCTGTCGCACTTCAATAGTTGCGGTAGTGCCTTTTACTTTTATAGGTAAATAATTTTCACTTTCGGTTGATGAGACGCATCCTAATTGGCAATCGCACTCTTGTGCTCGACACGGTCGTACGTATTGATAATGAACATACGTATGAGGCTATTTTCAAGTATTCTAACCCCAACGAGCTCAAACATTTTGTGGATAAGTTTATATCACACAACGATTTAGCCTCAGGTTGCATCTATTTTCACGACGAAGATTTCCTATGGCAACAATTCGTCCAGCTGTACAAAGTTGAGCCGCGGGGCGAAGTGTTTGTTCTGAGTGAATAGTAGTTACGTATATACATATGTAAGTAGCTCTGCATACGTTGGTTAACAATAGTCAAATATCACCCGTTAATCATTTTTCAGCAAGGTTGCGTTGGAGAAGAATATAAAAATGCTACCTTTGCGGCTCGAAAACTCTCGGAGTAAGAAAAATATATTATAAAATAGAACAATGAAAGAAGGAATTCACCCGGACAATTACCGCTTGGTAGCTTTTACCGACATGTCCAACGGCGAGACATTCATCGTTCGCTCTGCAGTGAACACTAAGGAATCTGTAGAAATCGATGGTGTTACTTATCCACAAGTAAAGCTCGAAATCTCGAGCATGTCGCATCCGTTCTACACTGGTAAGATGAAACTCGTCGACACCGCTGGTCGTGTTGATAAGTTCATGAACCGCTATCAGAAGCACTTCGAAAACCGTAAGAAATAATCTTACGTATAGTACGAAGCGAAATTGTCCTTTGCTCTATGAAGTGAAGGACAATTTTTTTATGCCTACTTATGAACGAAGCCGCTAAACACACCGAAAAAGTATCGTAATTAACACAAATTCCAAGTAACAGCGATGTTTACATAAAAAAGGTTAATTTTGCGGTTCAAACACCTAATCAATGAGATTAACATTCGCAAAACTTCTCCTTGTCGGGATAGCAACGTTTAGCACACTATCGCTGCGGGCGCAAGACCCCGTAGTGGAGATAAAAATGGTGTCTGAAAGTGGCTACATTGCTTGTGACTCTTACGATCCTCATCCTACCATAAATCTTAATATTCCGTCTAAATATTCAACGGCGGAGGTGATTCGCTGCAATGAAAACGTCAGTAAATACGTATGCAAAAACGGCGAAATTATACATGAGGGTGTTACCCAATATGCACTTAATGTAAGTATAAAAGGCGGCGACGTAACTGCTATGGGCGGCGACTATACCATAAAAAACAAGGTAGAAATGACGCTCAAAGGCGATGAGACCCATAATTTCTACTACATATCTATATCGGCACAAGACCCAACGCAAGGCACGCCGATAAAATTCGTTGGCGATTCGCTGCGCATTGATGTCTATGCTACACCTACGCCCGAAATATTGAACGACAATCGCCTTTGCGGCTACGACCAGCAACTCGCTGCCGACACCAAGTGGAGCGATATTTCTACATACAGTTGGACAATAGCCTCCATTAGCGATGCCGATGCGCCACACGTCACGACATTTGAAAACACCGATTCGGCTGTAGCACATATTATTACTAATACTCACCTCGCGCTGACAATGCGCCTCACCGAGACGAGTGGCAAGACGTGCGTAAGTTCCGTCGAAAAAGAGATTACGATTCTTGGCACGCCGTCGGCATCTGTTTGGCGCAAAGATTCCATAGGTATCTGCCCTAAAATCAGAGAGAAACGTGAAGGTGTAGATGCATATTTGGCAGCGTGGAATACGTATGGCGGTGTGGCTCCATACACGGTGAAGTTGTCGAATGGTGCTACGTATAGCGACGTTCAGCCTGCTGAGATAAAAGGCGAGTGGGGAACTTCGGCAGAGGTGATTGCCAGTGAACTTTGGCACGACCGCATGAATATTGATAGTACTTACGCTGAGGGCGATTACTACATAGACGGCGTCAACGCGATAGAGTTCGATATTGCTGTGCCCGAAGATGTATATATAGCAGAGATTGTAGATGCCAACAACTGCGTTTCGCATTTCGGCGCAGGCGAGCATGTCTATGGCGTTGTGGACGTATACGACCGTACGCCGAATCCGAATTTCAGCCGCGACACTCTTTCGTACGTTATAGACAAGAAACACGACTTGGAGATTCCTGTCTACGTGCGCGATAGAGGTAGCCTGGGGTCTGGCAATAGCATCACGTGGCGACTTGGCGAACAGTGCAGTGACTACGATGTGGATTATCGCCCTGAGATTGTCCGCGAAGATGACGATGTAGACGGCATATACACTGGACTTTTCCGCACAAACATGAACGGCTACATCACATTGATAGTTACCGAAACCAATACCGACGACCGCAACGGCAATGCTCTCGACGCGTCGGTTGCAGGCTGCGCTACAGAGAAAGAGGTTACGCTATATGTAGAGATGCCGTTCCGCTATCCTAACGCCATAAGTCCGAATGGCGATGGCGTGAACGACTGCTTGCGCATCGAAGGTTTGCCCGACGAGAATGATGTTTTTGTCTGCGACATGCACGGCAAGAAGGTTTTCGAGGCGCATAACTATCGCAACGATTGGTTGGCAGAAAATCTTGAAGACGGATACTATGTATACGTATTCAAAGGGCGCGGCACAAAGACAGTGAAAGAAACATTAGTAGTAAAACGCAACAAGAAATGATGCAAGCCACAAAAAAAATATTATCTGTGGTAGCTGTTGTGATGGCTACGATAACGGTAACGGCGCAAAATGAACTCATTATAAGCCAATATATACATAATAGGTATGCAGTGAATCCGTCGTTTGCTGGTGCGCGAAATGGTCTTTCGATTTTTGGCAGCTTCCGCAAACAGTGGGCTGGCATAGAAAATACGCCGCAAAGTATTCTGCTTACGGCTCATGCACCACTCAAGCACGACAACCTCGTTTTGGGCGTACAAGTTTACAACCAACATATTCATCAATCGTCGAACACCGGTCTTATGGTGGCTGTGGGCTACCGCGTGAGTACGGGCAAGCACCAATGGCTGTCGTTCGCTTTGCAACCAGGTATCTCGTTGCACAAAACCGATTGGACTAAAGTTCGCCTGATGGACGAAACTACCGACGATGTCTTTAGTGAAAATGAAACTTCTGCGGCTCCATTGCTTGGTGTGGGCGCAAGTTGGTACGGACAAAAGTACTTTGTGGGCGCATCGGTGCAATCGCTCCTTGTGAGTGACGACTTCGACCAGCGCAGTGCCAAATTCGCGCCAGGCGATGCTACATACATAGCTACAGGCGGCTATCTATTTGATATTTCCGACAAGTTCGAGCTTCAGCCTTCGCTACTTATGCGCTACAAGAAAGGCGAGGATACGCACCTCGATGCTACGCTCAGTGGCATATACAACAACTTCCTTTGGGTCAGCGCGGGTTATCGCACCGATGGCGATGCAATTTTTGGTTTGGCAGCGCAAGTGGCAAAACGCTTCCGTGTGGCGTACCATTTCGAGTTTACCACTGGCGACCTAAGCGGATACAACAACGGCTCGCATGAGATTTCGCTACAATACGATTTTATATACAAGGTGAAAGTTGTCGGTCCTAAATTCTTCTAAGCGATGAAACGAGCATTCATATATATCATTCTTCTGCTTATGGCTGCTGGCACGCGCGCCCAGCAAGTGAAGATTTCGCCTATCGACATCTTTAGCGATGCCAACATCATAAACCCTGTTGTGGTCGATTCGGTGCTCTATTTCTCGTCGAATAAGAAGAATAGCATTGCCGTAAACTATTTCAATAGTGACGAATCGCGTCTTTACCAGCTATACTACGTAAAACTGAAAAATCGCCAGCCGAGCGGTCTAACGCATAGCTTTTTCCGCAATAGCAATCGTGTATACAACCAAGTGGGCATTACCTTTTCTGGCGAGCAGCCCATAGTTACGCAAAACGACCTCGAACGCGATAGCTACCACGGACATCCGTTAGGAATATTTAGCTACAACGACCGTGGCGATGCGACGAACGGCAGCGAAGTGGTGAAAAACCTTGGCAAGGGCAACGCCGCCTATCCAGCAATTTCGCCCGACGGCAAAACGATGATTTTTGCCAGCGACAAAGATGGTGGCTATGGCTCGTCGGACCTGTATATATGTAAGAAAGTGGCTGGATCATGGTCCGAACCCGAAAATATGGGCCCCGACGTAAATACCAAAGAGGCAGAAACTTCGCCATTCATCCACGATTCGGGTTTGATATTCTTTGCTAGCAGCGGTCGCCCCGACAGTCGCCGACTCGATATTTACTATACATATTCTACTAAAGATGGCTACGCAAAGCCAGTCAAAGTGGACTTCGGTATAAATTCCGCTGCAGACGACTATGGCTTCTTTTATAGTAAAAACGAAGAGTGGGGTTTCTTCACCAGCAACCGTCAAGGCAAGGAGCGCATCTACTATTTCGAGGAGACATTCCCACGCTTCGACAATCCGCAGCCATACGAGGAGGAGACTCTTTGCTACACATTCTACGAGAGTTCGGCAGAGAACTACGACCCGAGCGAATTTTCGTTCAAATGGTCGTTTAGCGATGGGGCAGAAGTGGCAGGTTTGGAAGTCGATCACTGTTTCAAAGGTCCAGGTATGTACGATGTGGCACTCAGCGTTTTCGACAAAACGACCAACGAAGAGATGTTTTCGCTTGTTAATTTTCCTTTCGAGATAGAGCATAAAGAACAGCTAAAAATAAGCTGTCTTGCGGGCACCATACATGTAGGTCAAGAAGTCCAGTTTGACGTTGATGCATCGGGAGTTACGGCGTTCAAACCAACAAAATTTTATTGGAATTTTGGCCAAGGAGTGCTCGTAAAAGGCAAGCAGGTAACTACTAAATATAAAAAACCGGGAACCTATCGAGTGGTATGTGGCACAATTGATGATAAAGACAAATCGGTTCGCGTTAGCAACTACATAGAAATAACAGTTGTAAAATGAAAACTTATCACATGAAACGTTTTATTATAGCATCATTTGCGCTTATGCTTGGGCTTCAAGCAGTGAATGCGCAACCCGTTCCAGGAACCGATGAGAACATTCCATACCTCATTACATTTGGCAAAGACGGCGAAACTGCGTGGGGCGATGACAACTTCGTTCAAATAATATTTTTCTCTATACCTGCCGACCACAATTCGCCAATCTTCATTCGCGTGTTCGACCCCGATTGCGGTGGCGAGAACGATGAGATGAAAACTTCATGGAACACCAAAACAAGATTTACCGTATATGGTGGCGCTGGCTCTTGTTCCAATAAAGATGCGCAGAAATGCAACGAGAAAGGCAACTACAAGAGCGGTACAATGCTACTTACCAAGACATTTGGCTCAGAGCCTACATTCGATGGCAAATGGTACACGTTTGGTCCAATTAACCCATCAGAAGGCGAGAATCTACCTGAGTTTGGTGGACGCACATTCAAACTTGTCATAGAAGGTGCTTCGGGTGACGATGGTAATATGTACCGCCTATTCCTCTCGCGCAATGGCAACAACAACGTCAAAGTTGACGGCGCATTTGCATACTATTTCAAATATAAATTCCGTATGCACGATAGTGGCACCGAAGTGTCGCATATCTACCCATACATCGACAACCGCGTGGTTTCGATTAAGCAATCGAACTTCGACTGGGATAGCGATGGATTCCTACGTATTATCTCCGTCAGCAAAAATGGCGTGATGATGAAAACTTCTAACGACAACGAGTGGCAAAGCAGTACGCACAAGATCGACGATGCCGAGAAAAACTCATCTTGGGACATTCAAATGATAAAATCGAAGTCGAAACCGTTGAAGAATAACAACGTAGTGATATATTTGGAGAACCAGTACGGCGAACTGCTTCCGTTCTATAGTGTACCTATCGGTGGTATTCCTAAGTATAAGTATACGATAGGCGTCAAGCCCAAGAAGTAGAGCGCTTGTCGCTGTAGCACAAACCGAATAAAATAAACACATGAGAAAAATCGCGTTAACACTGATTTTGCTACAAGCAGCTTTGTGCGCAATGGCACAAAACTTCAACTTGGCTAAATATACCATGTCTAACGGCCTGCCGCAGAACTACGTTTATAGCGTAGCCCAGGATCCAAATGGTTTTATGTGGATGGCTATGGCTGAAGGTCTGACGCGCTACGATGGCATAAACTTCGTGAACTATTTCACGCGCGACTCGTTGGCAGATAACTACGTTAGCCGTCTGCTTGTCGACTCTGACAACCGTCTCTGGTGCGGTCATGGCAATGGCAACTTTTCGGTGTTCGAGAAGAATAGATTCTCACGTGTTTTTGTGCCGGGCGTAAATGCTCCTATCAAGGATATGTGCCTCGATGATAAGGGCAATATCTGGGCAGTGGAGCAAAACCAAGGTCTGATTCGCATCAACCCTAATAAGAAAACAACCACATTTTTCGACAACGAACTTATGGGGCAGCATATATACTATTCAGTAAATGCTGTCAACTCGCTCAACATCCTCGTAGGTACGTCGGATGGCCTTATGCTTGTGAAGTTCGATGCCGATGGCGAACTGAAATCAGAAACACAGATTGAAGGTACGTACGATGCTGTGAACTGTATTAGCAAGAGCTACGATGGTCGTAGTTTTTGGATAGGAACAGACGTAGGCAATGTATATAAGTATACCCATGGCGTAGGCGCAACGCAGGTCAGCCGCTGCTCCGAGTCGTGCGCAAGTACCGATATTATTACGTATGACATACGCGATATTTACGAAGACGAAGGCAACAACCTCTATTTGGCTACGTGGGGCTACGGCGTACGCGAGATGCGCTTCTCCGACGAACGTAACCAATACGTTGAGGTGCTGCAACTTACCGAAGATAACGGACTTGGAAATAATTATGTAGCGGATATTACGGTCGACCGCGAAGGCATCTTCTGGTTTGCTACGTATGGCAGCGGCGTTGTGGCGTGGATTAACAACTACTTTGCGCAATACAATACAGCCGACATCGGTTTCCAACGCAACAAAGTTTTCTCATCGGCTGTCGATGGCAACGACCTTTGGCTCGGCATGGCTAATGGCCTCATACGTATGGACGTGCAGTGTATGACCAACTTCGAGTATTTCGATAGTGCGTATGGATTGCCAACCAATATTGCTATAACATCAATATGCATAGATAAACGTCGGAAAATCATATACTTAGGTACAGAGAATGATGGCGTTTATTACCGAATGAGCGATTCTCCGCGATTCTACAAACTCAACTACGGCGCACCATCGCTCACGTGTGAGATGATAAATGGTATGCAGATAGACGAGCACCATTTATACCTTGCTACTCAAGGCGGTTTCTTTGTATACGACCTCACGACGGGCAATCCGCAACTATATACCACACTGCAGGGTTTGCCGCACAACAACATCAATTTTACGTACATAGACAAAGAGGGACAAGTTTGGCTCGGTCCTAAAGATAGCGGTATAGCGCTCTACACGCCTTACGGAGAAAACGGTACATTCGAGATTTATCGTTTGTCGGATATTCCTGTAAATATTGCCGGTATGACATTCGATAAGCGTGGTCGTATGTGGCTCGCTACGGTCAACAATGGCATAATATGTAACAATGAAGATGGCTCGATGCAGTCCATAAGCACTACCGATGGCCTTGAGAAAAACTATTGCTACGGCATAGCCACCGACGAGAATGGTCGCATCTGGGTTTGCCATCAACCGGGCTTGAGTTGTATAGACCTTGGCACGGGTAATATTAGAGTGTTCAATGCATCGAACGGTATAAGTCAAGAATTTTCGGGCGTGTCTGCCGATAACAATGGCGACCTTTGGTTTACAGCCAATTGCGGCGCTATGCACTATATGTCGCTCTACGACAAGCGCAACAGCGTGCCACCGCTCATCAACCTTATTGGTGTAACAATTTCGGGTAAGAAGCATGACCTCTCCGAACCTATCGACTTGCCTTATCCATACGATGGAAATGTGGCGAAGTTCGAATTCAGCTTCGTAGGCGTATGTATGAAAGACCCTATCAACGTACGCTACGAATATTGGCTTGAGATAGGCGGGTCGACTTCTAAAGACGAACGTTGGATGCCTCTTGGTATGCAGAGTCACAAAGAGTTCGACTTCCTTCCCGACGGCGACTACAAACTGCACGTTCGCGCCGTAAATAGCGACGGTGCTATCAGTGGTCGACCTCTCACAGTAGATATACATATAGACAACCCATTCTGGAAGTCGACGTGGTTCCCAATAACGATTCTATTCTTTGTGGCTGCGCTTGGACGTTTCATCACCAAGATGCGCGAACGTCAACTTCGCCAGCGTCAGCAAGAACTTGAAACTGAAGTTGCACGTCAGACGGCTGAGTTGAGTAGTAAAAATGCAATCATCGAGCGCAAGAACAACGATATAATGGATAGTATAAACTATGCGAAACGCATACAGACGGCTATCCTACCGCCGCAGACAAGTCTGCAAGACTTCCCGTTCAAGGATTCGTTCCTGCTATTTATGCCGCGCGATGTAGTCAGTGGCGACTTCTATTGGTTCAATCGCTACGAGAACCACATAATAATCTGTTGTGCCGATTGTACAGGACATGGTGTGCCAGGTGCTTTCATGTCGATGATAGGTACTACGATATTGAATGATGCTACCCGCGACCCAGAGTTGCGCCGTCCGGCAGTGCTCCTCGACCGCCTCGATCACGAGATTAAGCATACGCTTAATAAGAATCAGACCATTGAAACACAAGATGGTATGGACTGCGCTATAGTGGATATTGATCTCGATAATTTGGTGATGGTATCGGCAGCTGCACGTCGCTCTATATACACATTTATAAAAGGTAAGTTAAGCGAGATAAAAGGTACGCGCCGAAGCATAGGCGACCGCCGAAACGGTAACGAATTCGTAGAGACCACAACGCAATTCTACCCTGGCGACGTATTCTATCTCAGCAGCGATGGATTCACCGACCAATTTGGCGAGAAGACTGGCGATAAATATACCACGGGAGCCTTCAAACGTACGCTCGAAAATATCTTCGAGAAACCTATGGAAGAGCAGATGGACTACTTGAAAGAGGAGTTCCGCAAATGGAAAGGCAATCGCGAGCAAATAGACGACATACTTATAATGGGTATAAAGTTCTAATATGTACTTTGATAAAACGCGTGCAAGACCTACATTTGTGCGCAGCTAAACAAAGCACTAACAACGGATAGCAATCGTATAATTAGCCGCATAAATGTCTGAAACAAAAAAAGTTAGATTGGTGCTGGAAGACGGCACTGAATTCAAAGGAGTATCGTTTGGTAGCGAACAGTCGGTAGCCGGCGAAGTAGTGTTCAACACAGCCATGACCGGTTATCCGGAGAGCCTCACAGACCCTTCATACGCAGGTCAGATCTTAGTATCCACTTATCCTCTTATTGGTAACTATGGCGTCCCCCACGACGATAAAGATGAGAATGGACTTCCACGCTTTTTCGAGTCGGATCGCATACATATAACGGGTCTCGTTATTTCTGATTATTCATACGAATACAGCCACTGGAATGCACAAAAGAGTCTCGGACAATGGTTGAAAGAGAACAATGTGCCAGGCATTTGTGGCATCGACACACGCGAGCTCACCAAGATAATTCGCGAAAAGGGCGCAATGCTCGGTAAAATTGTATTCGACGACGATAAAATCGACTTCGTTGACCCGAACAAGGAAAATCTTGTGGCAAAGGTTAGCTGCAAAAAGCGTGAAGTTTATGGCAATGGTAAATACAAAATTGTACTTGTCGATACCGGCGCTAAATACAACATTTTGCGCTGCCTCTTGAAGCGCGACACCACCGTGATTCGCGTGCCTTGGGATTACGACTTCACACAAGAGGATTACGATGGTCTTATGCTTTCGAATGGTCCTGGCGATCCTCAGATGTGTCAAGCTACCATTGGACATATTCGTAAGGCTCTCGAAATTGGTAAACCTATCTTCGGTATCTGCCTTGGCAATCAGTTGCTTGGCATTGCTGCAGGCGCTTCTACCTATAAACTTCCTTATGGTCACCGCGCGCACAACCACCCAGTGATTCGCGTAGGTACGAACAACTGCTACATAACAAGCCAGAACCACGGTTTCGCACTCGACACCAAGACTCTTCCGGCAGACTGGGAAGCATCGTTCGTTAATATCAATGATGAAACCAACGAGGGCATCCGCCACAAGTCGAAGCCATTCTTCTCAACGCAGTTCCACCCAGAAGCAAGTTCTGGACCTACCGACACCGAGAAATTCTTCGACGAGTTTGTAGACAACTGCAAGAAGTATAAGAAATAAATATCAATAGCACAGATACTTACAAGGGAGGCTCAAGAAAAGTCTCCCTTTGTTGTTCCTATCGCTAAACTTTGCATATACATATATTTTCACATCTACTAAAAAACGTAGCTTTGCACTATGATTTTGGTAACTGGAGCAGACGAAATAAAAGGTATTCATATCGTGGTGAACCTCTTGCAACGAGGGGCGCACGTGTGTGTAGCAAACATCGATAGCCACACATTAGACTGCTTTTTAGATTATTACGGCGTAGGACATGAAAACATTAGTTATGCCGACGTAGATTTCTCCGATTATCAAAGCATAGCAGATATTGACGAATCGAGCCCCTTGCACGGAATAGATGTGATATTTCATTGTGCTGATACTGACATGATTAGCACGCGCAATGTGGTGCGACTGGCGCAGCAAAAAGGAGTGAAACTCTGCTACGTGGGTTCTGCGGAGGCTATTGGCACAGCAGAGCATGGCGCAATGTCGGACGAGCAGACACCGTGGCAACCAGATAGCCACAGAAGTACGTACGCTAAGCAGAAATTTTTCCAAGAGATGGAGATTTGGCGCGGTATCTACGAAGGTTTGCAAGCCGTGGTTATCTGTGCGGGCATAGCTATTGGACCGACTTCTCGCTTAGGTAGAGACGCTCATATTATGGATACTATACGTACCTCGAAGCACTATTTTGCGGGCGAAGTTGGCGTTATTGATGCACGCGATTTGGCTGAAATAGCTATCGATGCCATAAATAATACAAACTGCATTGGCGAACGCTATATTGCTGTGGGACACAATGCAAAATGCGCTGATTTACAGAATGCTTTTGCCGATGCATTGAGCACTCTAAGGCCATCATCACCATCGAAAATAGGCAAGATGTTCGACCGCATTTTTAGAAAAAACAATGAGCTCGATGAGGTGCATACGTATAATGCTCAGAAGTTGCAAAATGCTGTGCATCACGATTTTCGTAGCATCGACGACACTATCAACAATGTTGCTAACTATATAAAAAACAACGAAACTGATTATGACTAATAAAGTTCGAGAAATAATCCGCGTAAATATTCAGGGTGAAGACCGCGCCGGTGTGACAGCCGCCCTGACAGAAGTGCTTGCGGAACATCACGTAGATATATTGGATATTGGTCAAGCTACCATTCATAACGACCTTGGCTTGGGTATTCTTATAGCTTTGGATCCCAACTCCGACTCATCCTCGATACTGAAAGACTTGCTTTTCAAGGCTTACGAGTTGGGCTTGAATATAAAGTTTACACCTATCAAAATTGAAGATTACGAGAATTGGGTAGGTCAGCAAGGTAAGCAGCGCAATATAGTTACGCTTATGGCGCACAACTTGAAGGCGGCCCACATAGCCAACGTAACCAAAATAATTAAGCAGCAAGGCCTTAATATTGATAAGATTATGCGTCTGTCGGGTCGTCGCTCGCTCAACGACAATAACGACAGCGTGATGAGTGTGGTGGAATTTTCGGTGCGCGGTGTGCCTAAAGATATGGCGCAGCTAAAGACCGACTTCATCAAAGTGTCGCAGGAGACGGCCATCGACATAGCCTTCCAAGCCGACAATATGTTCCGCCGCAATCGCCGCTTGGTTTGCTTCGATATGGATTCGACGCTCATTCAAACGGAGGTTATAGACGAGTTGGCGCGTCGTGCAGGCGTCTACGACGAAGTGAGCGCTATTACCGCAAGTGCAATGCGCGGCGAGATTGACTTCCAACAGAGTTTCCGCAAGCGTATTTCGCTACTGAAAGGTTTGGACGTGTCGGTAATGAAAGAAATAGCTGAGAATCTGCCACTTACCAATGGCGCCGAGCGTCTTTTCCGTACGTTGAAAAAATATGGATACAAGACGGCTATTCTCTCCGGTGGTTTTACATATTTCGGTAACTACCTGAAACAGAAGCTCGACATCGACTACGTATTTGCAAACGAGCTCGAGATTGAAGATGGCCACCTCACCGGACGTCATGTGGGCGACATTGTAGATGGTGCAAAGAAGGCCGAATTGCTGAAACTGCTTGCATTCAAGGAGGATATTCACCTCGAACAGTGTATTGCCGTTGGCGATGGCTCGAACGACCTACCTATGATACAGCTCGCTGGCCTGGGCATAGCCTTCCACGCAAAACCCAAGGTGAAAGCCACCGCGCAGCATGCCATTTCGTCGGGCGGATTGGATTCCATACTATACTTAGTTGGCTTCCGCGACCGCGAAATCAATGGATAAAGGATGCCATAGCTATTTGATATTTATAGCTTCATAAGCATTTTTACTTCGAAAATTAACAGAACGCATAACTAACTCTTTTTCATTCGTATATTTGCTGAAAATGAGAAAATAAAAAATTATGAATAAAATAATCACTTTAGCAGCCATCGCTGCAGCGCTTACTGCAACAAGCTGCACCACCTGCAACCAACAACCAACTGAAGAAGTTCTAACCAAACAAGATGTCGACAAGAACGTTCGTGAGTTCGTTTATCCGCTTCCTACGGCGTTCCAAGTGACCGACATGCTCAACCGCATCGAGGCCGCATATATACTCGACATCTGCAACGACCAAGCTAATGCTGAGCGCTACCTCACCGAGAGCAAACGTGCGCTCAACTTGGGTATCTACTCTGCCGACCTTTGCTACGCAAGCACCTACAATCAGCAGGCAAACGTGATGGAGTATACCGAGGTTATCAAGAAACTTATCGACGAACTCGATATGACAAAAGCCGTTGACCCTGAACTTCCATCGAAACTCGAAGGCAACGAGAATAACAAAGACGAGTCGACGCAGCTCATCAGCGAAGCTTTCTACGATTGCTACGACTACCTAAACAAAAACGACCGTAGCCCAGTGGCTATCATGGTTGTGGCTGGTAGCTGGATTGAAGGTCTATACATAGCTACAAACATCTCGGAGTATACTTTTGAGAACAAAGAGATGGTGAAGATAATTATGAGTCAGAAAGAGCCACTCAACAAGTTGATGGACCTTTTGGCTAAATATCCTGGCAACAACAACGTTGAGCCTCTTCGTACTGCACTCGATCCGCTTCACGCTATCTACAACAGCGTTGACGAAAGCGGCATCAGCTTGGAGCAGTCTGATAACATAAAGGCGACAATTAGTGCCATACGTAAGGATATTGTAGACTACAACAACTAATCGACGAATAGTTACATAAGTTATGGGAGACGGCTTTGATGGGTCGTCTCCTTATTCCATTTTATAACGACACATATACATTTCCATGAGCGAAGTTCTGCTTGAAGCACTGATGCAATTGTATGCTCTTCTCACTGTGGTGAAGCACACCAACACCAAAGAGGGGCGAGCCAAGGTTGAAGAGTACCTTTCGGAGCAATTTAGCACCGAGTACGTCAAGCAATTTCTAAAGCGATACGACTACTATTTAGGCTTCTTCAACGCTACCGACGAGAGTACGCCCGAAGATGAAGCCGCGAGCAACCTCGTGGTTATGAGTCGTATATGTGCTGATATAAATAGAGAAATTGATCTCGAAGCCAAAATATTGATACTCAACTCGCTGCTCAACTTCATGCGCGAGCCTGAGATTACAGAAGAGGAGGAACTCTTCATCGACAATTTGGCTGAGCATCTGCGTATCCCGCCCAGCGATTACTGGAATTTGAAAGATTTCTCGCTCGGTGAACCGCTCAATGTTGCGGACAAAGGCTGCTTGCTACTTATAAACGGCAATCCCGACAAGCCCAATCCCGACATCAAGCATATATTTATTTCGAAACAGCAAGTGTCGGTTTGGGTGCTGCATATCAAGCGCACCAACACATTCCTCTTCCGCTGCAGCAACGAGCGTAACCTCTACCTCAGCGGCCATAAGGTGGAACCGGGCAAAGTCTACCCAATGGAGCCTGGTGCTGTGATAAATACGTCGCACGTTCGACCGGTATATTACGGCCACATTGCCGAGAAATTCATCACCAAGACCGAGACGGGCCGCATCATATACAAAGCCACCGACATAGAGTATAAATTTTCCGACACCAACATAGGCATTCACCGCTTCAGCTACCTTGGCAAATCGGGACAGCTCGTAGGTATTATGGGCGGTTCGGGCTCTGGCAAGTCGACGCTTATGAATGTTATGAACGGCAACCTCAAATTGTCGAATGGCAGCATAAGTATAAATGGCTACGACCTGCATCGCGACCACAAGAAGTTGCAAGGTGTAATTGGCTATGTGCCGCAAGACGATATGCTCAACGAAGAGTTGACTGTATACGAAAACCTTCTCTTCAATGCGCGCCTCGTTTTTAGCAACTTTTCGAAGAAACGCCAGCACGAACTTGTGGAGAAAGCCATCAACGACTTCGACCTTGTGGAGGCGCACGACCTCCGCGTAGGTACTCCGCTCAACAAGGTGCTCAGCGGCGGACAGCGTAAGCGCCTCAACATAGCGCTCGAGCTTATGCGAGAACCGTCGATTCTCTTCGTAGATGAGCCAACGTCGGGTCTCTCAAGTTTTGATTCTGAGAAGGTTATGATGTTGCTAAAACGTCAGGCTCTCAAAGGAAAGCTCGTAATTATAAATATTCACCAGCCAAATAGCGATATATATAAACTGCTCGACAAACTTGTAATTATCGACCAAGGCGGACACGTGGTCTACAATGGCAACCCGATGCAGGCCATAGTATACTTCAAACGCAAGGCGCACTACGTAAACCCCGAAGAAAAAGAGTGTTACGTATGTGGCAACGTGAAGACCGAGCAGCCGCTACGCATCATTGAGGCGCGAATGGTAGACCCGTCGGGCAAGCTGATACGCAAGCGCAAAGTGAGCCCCGAAGAGTGGTATCGCCAATACTGCGACGAGTTTGAAGCCTCATTCGATTGGAAATACAAAGAGCGAGTGCTGAAGGAGAAACTTCCGCCCAACCTCTACAGTGTGCCGAGCCGCGTGAGCCAATTCCGCACTTACGTGCGTCGAGACGCGCTCAAGAAGCTCAAGGACACGCAGTCGCTACTCATAAATATCTTCGAAGTGCCCATTTTGGCATTCCTTTTGGCGTTCTGCACGCGCTACCTCAACAACGCGGGCTTCTACGACCTATACACCAACGAGAATATTCCTACGTATCTATTTATGAGCGTGATAGTGGCTATTTTCGTTGGACTAAACGTGTCGGCGCAAGAGATAATAAGAGACCGCAAATTGCTTGTGCGCGAGAAGTTCTTGAATCTGAGTCGCTCGGCATATCTAAATAGTAAAATACTGAATCTCTTTGTGTTAGCGTCGCTTCAATCGCTATCGCTCGTACTTATTGGCGACTTCATTTTGGGCCTTGAAGACATGTGGCTCGGTCATTGGGCGATACTCTTCAGCACCTTCGCAACGTCGATTGTGTTTGGCCTGAATATAAGTAGTGGCTTGAAGAGTACGGTATCTATATACATACTTATACCGTTAATTATAGTGCCGCAGCTGCTCTTCAGCGGAACGATGGTGCGCTTCGACCACCTTCACGAGAGCATAACCAACAAAGAGTACGTGCCGCGCATTGGCGACTTGATGATTTCGCGCTGGTCGTATGAGGCGTTGGCTGTTTATCAGTTTACAGAGAATGAATATGAGCGCCACTTCTTCAACGCTGAGCAAAAACGCAGTGAGGCATCGTATGCAGTAACCTCTTGGATTCCAGAACTTAGCAAGATTAATAAAGATTGCGAAACGCTGCGTTCGAATGGCGAGAATGAGAAACTGCAAATGCGCTCAGAATTGCTATTTACGGAGCTTAGCAAACTTGCATCTACAAGTTTGAAGAAGTATCCGAAGCTCTTGCGCACGCTGATGTCTCCGAAATACGATGAGTCGAGCTACGCCGTAATTGAGCAGCAACTTGAGGAGCTAAAGACGCGTTACAGCGAGCAGTTCAATACCTATAATGCTCAGATTGACAGCATAAATAAAGCTCTCGTTGCGAAACTCGGTTCTACCGATGCCGTGGTGGCTCTGAAGCATCGCAATACCAACGAAGCCATCGACGAATTTGCCCTCAACAAGCGCGACTTCACGCAGATTGAGGCTTACCCCGACGTGCTTGTGCGTAAGAAGCAGCCTATCTATAATATCACAGATAACCATTGGGGGCGCGCGCATTTCTACGCTCCATACAAGCGTTTTGCCGACTTCACCATACCTACGCAATGGTTCAACATCATCATGCTATGGATATTTACGATAGTGCTATATTTCACGCTCTATTTCGATCTGCTGCGCCGAGTGTTGCGCTACATCGAGAAGATTCAGATGCATCGTATGCACCGTCGACTGCAAAAACTAAGAGCCTAACCCTGAACCTAACAACCTAACATTTATATAAACATGGAAAAACTAAAAGAGGTGGTAGAGCGCGCGTGGGACGACCGCACTCTGCTACAGACGCAAGAGGTGAAAAATGCCGTAAGCGAAGTGATTGAGCTCCTCGATAAAGGCAAAATCCGTGTGGCTGAGCCAACCGAAAATGGCGAGTGGCTCGTAAATACATGGATAAAGAAAGCTGTAATACTCTACTTCCCGCTGCAAAAAGCTGAGACTGTGGAGGTTGGTCCGCTCGAATGGACGGACAAAATCCCGTTGAAGGAAAACTATGCCGAGCTGGGCGTGCGCGTTGTTCCGCCGGCTGTGGCTCGCTACGGTTCATTTTTGGAGCGAGGCGTAGTTATGATGCCTTCGTACGTAAATATAGGGGCACACGTAGGTAGCGGCACTATGGTGGACACATGGGCTACCGTGGGCAGTTGCGCGCAGATAGGTCGCGGCGTACACCTAAGCGGTGGCGTGGGCATCGGCGGTGTGTTGGAGCCTGTTCAGGCTGCGCCCGTAATTATAGAAGACCACGCGTTCATTGGTTCGCGCTGCATCGTGGTAGAAGGTTGCCACATTGGCGCAGAAGCTGTGTTGGGCGCCGGCACTGTTCTTACGGCATCTACGAAGATTATCGATGTAACAGGACCTGAACCAGTAATTACGAAAGGCTACGTACCGCCACGTTCGGTAGTAATTCCAGGCACGTATGTAAAAGAGTTTCCGGCAGGCAAATTCGGCACGTCGGCGGCTCTCATCATTGGCAAACGCAAAGAATCGACCGACCGCAAGACGTCACTCAACGAGTGCTTGCGCGACTTCGATGTATCTATATAAATATAAATAAGTATAGCGATGAGCAACATAGCAGAAGAAGTGAAGCGCAGCATCGATGTGATGCGCAAGGGAGGAATAATACTGTACCCGACGGATACCGTGTGGGGCATTGGCTGCGATGCCACCAACGAAGAGGCGGTGAAGAAGGTCTACGCGCTGAAGCAACGCAGCGAGTCGAAGAGCTTGATACTGCTCGTAGATAGTCCCGACCGCATTGTGCGCTACGTGAAGGAGATTCCTAACGTTGCCTACGACATGATGACGCTCTCCACTTCGCCGCTCACCGTGATTCTCGACGATGCTCGCAACCTTGCGCCAAACCTCGTTGCCGTAGATGGCTCGATAGCTTTCCGCGTGACGAGCGAAGAGTTCAGTAAGGAGCTCTGTTTCCGTTTTCAGAAACCAATCGTGTCGACATCAGCCAATATCAGCGGACAGCCTACGGCAGCTACATTTGCCGAGATTTCCGATGAGATAAAAAACGGCGTGGACTACATTGTGGACTTCAAACAGAACGACAATACACCACATAAGCCGTCGAGCATTGTGAAACTGAAAAACAACGGCGAGATTACTATTATACGTAAATAGCTGATAATGAATAGAGAATATCCGGTAGATATAAATACATATAAGTTCGCCATACGTACACCCATACAACTTCGCTTCAGCGACCTCGACCCATATCAACACGTCAACAATGCATCGCAACAGCAGCTCCTCGACGTTGGCAAAGAGGCTTATATGCATCGTATTTATAAGGACAAAGGGTTCTTCTTCGCCAACAACGTGACGTTCATTTTGGCTTCGTACACGGTGGATTTCCTAAGCCAGATAACTATCGACAAGCAAGTGGAGGTGCAAACTTCGGTCTACCACGTGGGCAACAAAAGCATTCGCCTGATACAGAAGATTGTCGATGCCAACACGGGCGAGATTTTCACCGTTGGCGAA
>JAEEGL011013573.1_pt1 | contig 23408 bp, 20 predicted proteins | sample 9134231 | NCBI WGS metagenome assembly JAEEGL01 (sample SAMN16246548, study PRJNA631951) | gut metagenome | biome: gut microbiome; feature: rumen; material: fiber-attached | host: Bos | place: Iran: Karaj | collected 2018-10
ATGGGAGTGGACGAATTATCGGTTAGTCCTTCACGGGTCCTTGAAGTAAGAGACGCCATAAGAAAAACAGATCTTTCAAAGTAGAACGTATTAGGTAACAGGGGGATATCGTGGCCGCAAAGCATAAGCGCGTCAGCGTTAGAAAACTTGAAGAGGGGATGAAACTGGGGCAGCCTATTTTGGATGCTACCGGTCGCATCATGCTTCAGCGCGGTACAATGCTTGAGGGGCATTATATCGAGTATCTTGAGAAGTGTGGTCTTAATTCCATCATTATCCAGGACGGTGAGGATGATGAGCCGGAGGTCAAGCTTTCAGAAAAGGCAAAGCGAACAGTGGAGCGGACCAGAGTTGAGGATCCGGCTAAGATGTCTCTTCGCGAGGATGTGAAAAAAAGGATCGGAGAGGGCGTTCAATACCTTTTCGACAATACTTCTTCAAAGTCGTTTCTTGAGACTACTGCCAATGTATCGGAGGAGCTTACCCGCGCCATCAACAAATATGACGCGGTTGCCATTGATATCAGTGCCCTTAAGGTCTCGGACGAGTATACCTTTAAGCACAGTGTGGACGTGGCTTCTCTTGCCATGATCATCGGCAAGAAGTACGGTCTTTCACGAGATGAGGTGAGAGAGATAGGTGTGTCCGGGTTACTCCATGATGTAGGCAAGTCCAAGATACCCAAGGAGATCCTTAACAAGCCGGACAAGCTTACCGACGAGGAATTCCATCAGATGAAGTACCACTCTCTTTACGGATACAAGATCCTGGAGGAAAATGAGGGCTTTTCAAATGCCATCAAGAGCGGTGTTCTCCAGCATCATGAAAAGATGAACGGTGCAGGATATCCCATGGCCATTAAGTCAGATAAGATACACACCTTTGCCAAGATAATTTCCGTGGCAGATGTTTTTGATGCGCTGGTTACCACAAGACCTTATAAAAAGGCATTTTCCAAAAGAGATGCAATTGAGATCATCATGACAATGACTGCAGACCTGGACATCCAGGCTATGAGCAGTTTCCTAAAGTCAGTCATTCTTTATCCCGTTGACAGCATTGTAAAACTGTCCAACGGAGAATTTGCAAAAGTAGTGGAAAATACTCCGGAGTATCCTCTCAGACCCAAGGTAGTGGCCTGTGAGAGCGGAGCTATTTATGATCTTCATAATGATCTTAATTGTCAGACTATACTTATAGTTTAGGGTGGGACTCCACCCTTTTTGTATGCAACGGACTTAATATTCAGTACAGGAAGGCAGAAAATGAGCAAGATAGAAGACAGATATTTGGAAAGACTTTCACAGCTTTATCCTACTATCGCGGCAGCGTCCACAGAGATCATCAACCTGACCTCGATCCTCAATCTTCCCAAGGGGACAGAACATTTTATTACCGATATCCATGGGGAGTATGAGGCTTTCTCACATGTGCTGCGTAACGGCTCGGGAGCGGTGAAGAAAAAGATAAGAGAAGTCTTTGGTCGGACTTTATCTTCCGGAGAGATCGATGAGATTGCTACTTTGATATATTATCCCACAGAAAAGATCGCTCTTGTAAAAAAAGAGAGTCGGGATTTTGACATGGAAAACTGGTATCAGATCATGTTGTACCGGTTGATCGAGGTTTGCAGATATGCTGCAAGTAAATACACCAGATCCAAGGTGAGAAAAGCCATGCCCGCGGATTTTGCTTATGTTATCGAGGAGCTTATTACCGAGAAGGCAGATATTGCGGACAAAGAGGCTTATTATGATGCGATCATCAGGACCATCATATCAACAGGCAGGGCGGACTCCTGTATCAAGGCTCTTGCCGAGCTTATAAGACGGCTTGTAGTTGATCATCTTCATATTCTGGGCGACATATATGACAGAGGCTATGGCCCCGATGATATCATGGATGTACTTATGGATTATCACAGCCTGGATATCCAGTGGGGTAATCACGATATCCTGTGGCTGGGAGCTGCCTGCGGTCAGATCGCCTGCATCTGTAATGTTGTTCGTATCTGCGCGAGATACGGTAATCTGGATCTTTTGGAGGAGGGCTACGGTATCAATATCCTGCCTCTTGCAAGATTTGCCAGCAAGACATACGGCAGTGATCCCTGCGGACCTTTTGGTGTCAAGGGGGAGGCTATTGACGGAGATGAAAACGAACTCAATATCCGTATCCACAAGGCCATATCCATTATCCAGTTCAAGGTGGAGGCCAATCTTGCCGCCACAAGATCCGAGTATGGGATGGACAAGGATTATCTTGGGAAGATAGATTACAAAAGAGGGGTTATCACTTTGGACGGATCGGAATATCCGCTTTCGGATACAGCCCTTCCCACCGTTGATCCCGCTGATCCCAACAAACTTTCCGATGCGGAAAAGTATGTGGTAGAGCGGCTGCAGAGTGCATTTTTGAACTGCAAAAGGCTGCAGAAGCATATGGAATTCTTGCTCCGTAAGGGCTCACTCTATACGGTTTACAACGGGAACCTTCTTTTCCACGGATGCGTTCCTCTTGAGGAGGACGGCTCCTTTAAGGAGGTTGAGGTATACGGGAAAAAACTTCGTGGAAGGTACTTATATGACGAACTTGATTCCATGGTGAGGATAGCGTACTTTTCTGTTGATGAGGAACTTCGTGAAAAGGGCAGGGACATCCTTTGGTGGATCTGGTGCAATGAGAATTCACCTCTTTTCGGCAAGAAAAAGATGGCAACCTTTGAAAGGTATATGATCAGTGATCCCGCAACTCACAAGGAAGAAAAAACTCCGTATTACAAGTATCTGGATGATGTAAAAGTTGTTGAAAGAATATTGTCCGAATTCGGACTGGAGGGTGAGCATACCCACATCGTTAACGGTCATGTACCGGTGAAGCGGGGAGAGGTTCCCACCAGATGTGGCGGCAGAGTCCTGGTAATTGACGGCGGATTTTCAAAAGCATATCAGGGCGAGACCGGGATTGCAGGATATACTCTGATATTTAATTCTTGGGGACTTAGGCTGGTATCCCATATGCCTTTTACTTCCATGGAGGATGCTGTTATGTCGGGAACCGATATCCATTCCGACAGTGTTATGGTGGAGCAGTACTCCGGCAGGCTTTCCATAGGAGATACGGATATAGGACAGGTACTCAAGGATAATATCACCGATCTGGAAAAACTGCTGGTAGCATACAGAAGCGGTGTTCTTAATCAGAGGGTTTGATGGACGATAGGACAAACAGATTTAAGGAACTGGCTCAGAGAGCCGGTATGAGAGGAATATATATCTTTTCAGACTTCCATTCACCTTCGGGTATTGCGGAGGCTTACAACGTATGCCACAGATCCGAGATCAAGGTTTGGGGAGGAGCGGACTTTTGTGAAAGGGCTATGATAAGATTCGGAAATGAGTCCGAAATCGGATATGAGGAGGACTTTCCCATAGCACTTATAGCCATGGAGCCCAGGGTGCAAAAGTTTGCGGATAATCTTACTCACCGGGATTTCCTGGGAGCGCTAATGAATCTCGGGATCGAAAGGGATATGATAGGGGATATCATAGTATCGGATAATACGGGATATGTGTTTGTTGTCAGCCGCATGGCAGATCTTATCATAGAGAGTATTACATCCGTTAAAAGGACATCGGTAAAGTGTAGTCTGATATCAGACTTGCCTGATCACGCAAGACCGCAGATAAGACGTCAAAGTCTCAATATATCTTCGGAGCGTGCAGATGCCGTGATAGCCAGAACTTTTAACCTTGCCAGATCTGCGGCAAAGGATCTTTTTGCGGAGGACAAAGTTTTCGTCAACGGTCAGACATCCAGGGGAGCGGGAGCATCTCTTTCTGAGGGAGATGTGGTTTCTGTCAGGGGCTATGGAAAGTTGATCTTTTACGGAATAAGTGGTGAGACCCGAAAGGGGAGACTGGTGGCAGACGTGGGGATCTATAGTTAAAAAATCACTTGACTATAATCAGTTATTCTGTATAATAAGATGAGTGCGCAGGAGTGGCGGAATTGGCAGACGCGCAGGCTTCAGGTGCCTGTGGTCGCAAGATCGTGTGGGTTCAAGTCCCATCTCCTGCATACCGTAAGCCCCATTGGATATAACCGATGGGGCTTTTGTTTTTCGTAGCGTCTTTGCAAGGTTGAGATTTAGGGCTCCTTGGGGTATAATTAATACGTTATTCTGTAGTTGTTTTCCGCACGGCGGAAGAGGGGAGGGACCATGAGCAGAACTGTAAAAAGGATCTGGGGAGTTGTATTTGCACTTACCATCGCATTGGCGACGGTTCTTAGCGGAGTACCCTCCGCATCTGTTGTTCGTGCCGAGTCCGGCGCATACATGCACATTTTTTATAAAAATACCAGTGGCAAGCTTCAGGCAGTATGGAAAAAAGCTTTTACCGGCAAGACCGAAAAGAGCACGGTCATCGTCACCAAGGAGGAGATGCCAAAGTTCGATAAGGACGCTAAGCTTGATGCTATAGACGATCTCAATCCCACGGGTCTTATTGCTATCATTTATGATGAGAGCAGAGATGGAAAGTACGGTGACAAGGCGCCTGATGATCTTAGTGCTTACTATAAGGCGCTTAAGAAAACCGATACATATCAGGTAACACCCTTTGAGGATAATGAATGGTTTTTCATAGATCCTGAAGGTGGATCATCTTACGGCGGCAGTATCATGATCAATACCGTTAAAAGTGATTTCAAAGTTATTTTTGATAATAACGAGGGTAACCAGGGAGAGAGAGCCAATCTCTATAGCGGGATCAAGACAGACTGCTATATCATTCTTGTAAATAATGGCGAGTTCACTTCTGAATTCTACCTGTCTTCGGATGCGGGATATGAGGGTCAGAGTGTTACCGATGATCATGAGGGTACGGTTACTGTTTCTACCTACACCCGCAACAGTTTTTATTTTGACATCTTGAGGACTGATGTTCCAAATGGAGAGTTTGCTCTTGTTATCAACAACAAGCCATATCGTCCTGATGGTGGTAACCGTGTATGGCTTAAGGACGTACCCGAGGCAAGTGAGTATATAGTAGGCGTTGCCAAAGTAGGCCCTCAGAAGAGCCAGTCCATCAGCCTTACTTCACCTAAAAAGACTACTGTAAGCTATAAGGCAGCTGATCTTAAAAAGAAGGCAGCATCCTTTACAATCAAGGCTTCTGCAAAGACAACAGTTAAGTACAAGGTTGCTTCCTCACCCAAGGGTGCTTCCAAGTACATAACTCTCAGCAAAAAGAGTGGTAAGTCCACCAAGGTTACTCTTAAAAAGGGTGCGCCTAAGGGAACTTACAAGATCAAGATCTCGGCAGGTGAAAGTATCGACTACTCTGCCGCAAAGGCAAAGACTATTACCATCAAAGTTAAGTAAGTTTTATAACTATGGATCAGGGGTTTTATCAATGAGTGACTCAGGGAACAATAAGAAAAGGGTTCTGATAGTGGATGACGATCCGGCATATGCCAGGATGGTCAGAGCATTTATCAAGGACATATATAGGGCGGACATCGCTATTTCCGGCGAGCAGGCCATTACTTTTTTGCACAAGGTCCCTGCAGATGAGGGTGTGGATCTGATCCTTTTGGATTGTGAGATGCCTGTAGCTGACGGCCCCGCTGTATTCAAAATGCTGCGCGAGGATCCTCTGACCAAGAGGATCCCCGTTGTATTCCTTACCGGCAATGCTACTCCGGCACTTATTGGCAGGATAATGGAGCTTGAGCCCGAGGGATATATTACCAAGACCGCAACCAGAGAAGAATTGCTTGGTTACATAGCCGAGAGACTTTTGTAATGGAGTATTTATATGGTTAGAGTGATCGGCCAGGATACCATGCTTCATATTTCCTTTGGCATGGCAGCGCTGGTTTTCAATATAGTTCTTTATATACTGACCTGTGCCCTGGGTACGGATCAGGTTCATAAAAATCTCAAATTTCGGACTCTGACGGTCATCGTAGGTGTGGGTAATATCATCAGCATGCTTGATAATATCTTCAGGCATTCTGACAGGTTCGACACACCGGCGGCCATAGAGCTTCTTTTGCTTTTGATGGTCTTTCTTTTCAATGTATTCCTGACCTATTATATGTCCCTGTATATGGAGGGCTTTTTTGAAAATCTCAAATATAAAAAGGTGATCACGCCGATAAACCAAGCGATAGTTATATCGTCTGTTGTGCTTACGGTGGCTGTTTATATATGGCAGATCATGATTTATAAAGGCGGTAACATAACGGATAACGTTCCCATTTGGGTCCGTATTGTTTTGGGTTATATTTATGAGCTTTATTTCCTGTTTTATGTCGTTATTTTATTTGTCAAATATGGAAAGACCCTTAGCAGTCGAGCCGGCTTTACCTCACTCGCTGCTTTTGCCGTTACCATAGGCGGAGTGCTTTTCGAACTTCTTAACACTTTCGGTGTGGGAAGCAATATCCTTTTCAATTATTTCGGCGCAGTAATAGGCCTCTATATCTTTTACATCGGTGTGGAGACGCCGGACTATCAGAATCTGCTGCAGTCCATTACTGAGCTGGATGAGGCGAGGCAGTCGGCAGATGAGGCCAATCACGCCAAGTCTGATTTCCTCGCCAATATGTCTCACGAGATCCGTACTCCCATCAATGCTGTCCTGGGCATGAATGAGATGATCCTCAGGGAGGCAGAGGATGATACGATCCTGACTTACGCTGAAAATATCGAAAACGCAGGCAGCACCCTTTTGGGTCTTATCAATGATATCCTGGATTTCTCCAAGATCGAGGCCGGCAAGATCGAGATCATTCCTGTGGATTACGATATTTCCAATGTTATCAGTGATCTGGTCAATATGATCTCTACCAGAGCTGATGAAAAGGGTCTTTTGCTTGAGTTTGATTTTGATCAGACCATGCCCAGATACTTACATGGTGACGAGGTCAGAGTCAAGCAGGTTATTACCAATATCCTTACCAATGCTGTTAAGTATACGGAAAAGGGAAACATTTATTTTTGCATTGCTTACGAGAGGGCAGGAGACGATCCCAACGATGTCTACCTTAAAGTTGCGGTCAAGGATACGGGAATCGGTATCAAGGAGGAGGATCTTCCCAAACTGTTTTCCGAGTTCGAGCGTATCGAGGAAAAGCGCAATCGCAATATTGAGGGTACCGGTCTTGGTATGAGCATCACCATGAGTCTTCTTCGGATGATGGGTTCCGCTCTTGAGGTTGAAAGTACCTATGGCGTCGGCTCCACCTTCCATTTCAAACTCAAGCAGGAAGTTGTGAACTGGGAGGAATTGGGTGACTACGAAAACGCCATCAATGAGCGCCGAAAGGATCATAAAAAATACAGAGAAAAGTTTATCGCACCGGAGGCCAGGGTTCTTGTTGTGGATGATAACCGCATGAACCTTATGGTATTCGGAAGTCTGATCAAGCAGACTATGGTGCAGATAGATACTGCAGAGAGCGGTGCGGCAGGACTGGAACTCACCGGGAAAAATAAGTACGATATCATATTCCTTGATCACATGATGCCGGAAATGGATGGTATAGAGACTCTTCGTCGTCTCCGAAATCAGACTGATGGTCCCAATACCACAACACCGGTTATCTGTCTTACGGCCAATGCCATATCAGGAGCACGGGAAAGCTATATTTCATCCGGTTTTGAGGACTACCTTTCCAAGCCCATCGATTCCGGTGAGTTGGAGGCTATGCTTATTGATTTCCTGCCTGAGGACAAGATCAGAGAGCCTCTTGAAAAAAAGACTGTTTCTTCCGACAGCAACATCGTACCGGAGGAACTTATGCCTCTGATGGGTTCGTCCATTGACGTAAAAGCCGGGATAAAAAGCAGCGGAGATTTGGAGTTTTACAAGACGGTCCTTAAGGTCTTTTATGAAACTATAGATGACAAGGCCCGGGAACTGGATCATTTCTTCGAGGAAAAGGATTTTAAGAATTATACCATCAGGATCCATGCACTCAAGAGTTCTGCCAGGATAATCGGAGCAATGGCTTTCGGTGAAGCGGCTCAGGAACTTGAGAATGCCGGAAGGGCAGAGGATTGGGATTACCTGTCCTCTCATCATCCCGGATTTATGGGTGCATACAGAGGCTTTAAGGAACTGTTGTCACTTGTTTTTGCAGAGCAGAAGACAGATGTTGGCCCTGAGGCTTCGGACAAAGTCATGGCCGGGATCTATGACAGGATCAGGTCAGCTGCAGAGGCCATGGACTACGGAGAACTGGAGGATATCATTGACGAGATGTCAGGATATACCATCCCTGAGGGGGAGAGATCAAAGTGGGACAGCATTATGTCAGCATTCGACAGGATAGATTATGATGCGGTACTTGAAGTCCTAGATCAGACTTAGAGATAGTAAAAGCGGAAGCGACCAATTCGGCGCTTCCGCTTATTTTGTTTTCTCTATCATGTTTTATTCCCTTCTTTAGGCTATAAAATCAATTGCGTGTCCAAGATTAGGATCTTTCCATTCCTCTTCTCTGGTGGAAGGAGGAGGGCTGTGCTTATGGAATTTTACAGCCGGTGGATCATGCTGAGGGAGTTTGTTGTTGGCGCTGTCCTTGGAATGGAGGGGCTCAACTATGGAAAAATATGTTTTCTGAGGCTTCCGTTCCCGCTCGATACGCTTTTTTGTGTCCTGATCCAGAACCATTTGGATGGCATTTACATATTCTACCATGGCGCTTCTCCTTTCGTAGATTTATTGAACAAGGATATTAATTCCTTCTTCTATTTTTTATATCGTCAGAATTTTCTGAAAACTTAATACTTTATAGTGTGTATCCCTATAACGTCCGTCCGGTTATATATGATCTACACATGTAATCATAACTCACCAAGATCCTCGGATAAGTCCTTGGGGAATTCCGGTATAGGTCGGCACCCTCGTCAAAGCTTCGTCCAGGCGCTTTCCTCGTGGATTTGCCATCCGTGGCAAATCCTGCCTCTCAAGTGGGACTGATCACGAGGCTCTAAGGCTCGTTACCAAAACATGTGCAGATCATATATGACCGGACTACGTAATCGATATACGTATTAGAAATAGTAAAAGTTTTGATATTCAGCGTAAATATGGTAAAATTAGAAACAGTGTATAAATTTATATAGAAGGAGTTTCAAAATGAGTAAGCAGAAGATAGGTACAAGATGTGTTCAGGGCGGTTATACTCCCGGCAACGGCGAGCCCCGTCAGATCCCCATCGTGCAGTCCACCACATTTAAATATGCCACAAGTGCAGACATGGGAGCACTTTTCGACCTGGAGGCAGAGGGGTATTTTTACACACGACTTCAGAATCCTACCAATGATTATGTAGCAGCCAAGATAGCTGACCTTGAGGGCGGAAGCGCGGCAATGCTTACATCATCCGGACAGGCAGCCAACTTCTTTGCTCTTTTCAATATCTGTGAGTGTGGAAGCCACATTGTTTCTTCTGCATCCATATACGGCGGAACCTTCAATCTCATTGCCAACACTATGGCAAAGATGGGTATAGAGGTTACCTTTGTTGCACCTGATGCATCAAGGGAGGAAATTGATGCGGCATTCAAAGACAACACCAGAGCCGTTTTCGGTGAGACCATCGCCAATCCCGCACTGACGGTCCTTGATATCGAGACCTTTGCGGCAGCGGCTCATGATCACGGAGTACCTCTTATCATAGACAATACCTTCCCTACACCTGTTAACTGCAGGCCTATTGAGTGGGGAGCAGATATCGTTACACATTCCACTACCAAGTACATGGACGGCCATGGTGCAGCTGTTGGTGGTGCTATTGTAGACAGCGGCAACTTTGACTGGATGGCTCACGCTGATAAGTTCCCAGGACTTACCACTCCGGATGAGTCTTATCACGGTATCGTTTATGCCGAGAAGTTTGGACAGGGCGGTGCGTTCATTACCAAGGCTACCGCACAGCTTATGAGAGATTTCGGATGCATCCAGGCACCTATGAATGCTTATCTTCTTAACCTTGGCCTTGAGTCACTTCATGTTCGTATGAAAAAGCATGTTGAAAACGGACAGGCTGTTGCAGAGTATCTTGAAAAGCATCCCAAGGTCCTTAAGGTTAGTTACAGTGGTCTTCCTTCGGATCCTTTTTATAAGACAGCTCAGAAGTATCTGCCCCAGGGCGGCTGTGGCGTAGTATCCTTTGAGATCGACGGCGGAAGGGCTGCAGCAGAGGAGTTTATGGGAAAACTCAAGATGATAGCTATAGAGACCCACGTTGCAGATGCAAGGAGCTGCTGTCTCAATCCTGCCACATCCACACACAGACAGATGACAGATGAGCAGCTTAAGGAGGCCGGGATTCCTGCAGGACTGGTACGTCTTTCTTGCGGACTTGAAGAAAAAGAAGATCTGATCGCAGACCTGGAAAGCGCATTGGCATGACAGTAGACAGTATTGCATTTCCCAATCTTAATATAACATTTCACCATGTGGGAAGAGGGATTACCATCGGTGGTTTTACTATCGCCTTTTATGGTATGGTGATCGCTTTTGGTATGATCCTTGCTTATGCTTTTTTGATGCATGAGGCCGGCCGGGTCAAGATGAGCAGAGAGGATATGTCCGATTTTTTCCTTAGAGGCGTAATATTCGGGATAATTGGAGCCAGGTTATACTACGTTATCTTTTCCTGGAGCGAGTATAAAAGTGATCCCATCCAGGTCCTTAATCTGCGTGCAGGTGGACTGGCTATCTACGGCGGCATCATTGCCGGAGCCATCCTGGTAGTCTTGACAGCTAGGGCAAAAAAGAAGTCGGTGCTTTTCATGCTGGATCTGGTATCGCCTGCAGTTCTTATCGGACAGATAGCAGGCAGATGGGGCAACTTTTTTAACAGAGAGGTTTTCGGGGACTACACCAACAGCATCCTGGCTATGCAGATACCCGTATCCGCAGTGAGGGACAGCAGTGATATAACCCAGAATATGCTGGATCATGTTGTGACTATCAACGGTCTGCGTTTTATTCAGGTGCATCCCACCTTTTTGTATGAATCACTGTGGAATCTCGGCGCCTTTCTTTTCCTTCTTTGGCTGAGAAAAAGAAAGAGTTTTGACGGTGAGATCTTTTTCGCCTACATCGGCCTTTACGGAATTGGTCGTTTGTGGATCGAGGGGATGCGTACGGATCAGCTTATGATCGCAGGTACACAGATCCCGGTTTCTCAGGTGGTAGCGGCGGCCTGCATTCTGGCAGCTGTAGTATTCCTTGTTTTCAATATTGGGAGGAAGATTAGTGGAAGATCAAAAGATTCCGGAGAGGCTGAAAAAACAGCTTGAGTTTGCGCTTGAGATAGATAAGGAAAAAAACATCACTAGGCAGACCCATCTTTCGGGACAGGGCAGGGCGGAAAATGATGCCGAGCATGCCTGGCATATGGCTATTATGGCATATCTTTTGGCCGAGTATTCCAATGAGCCGGTTGATATTAAGCGGGTCATGATCATGTGTCTGATCCACGACATTGTTGAGATCGATGCCGGTGATACCTACGCCTATGATACAGAGGGCAAGGTTACCCAAAAGGAAAGGGAGGATGCTGCGGCAAAGCGGATCTATTCGCTGTTACCGGAGGATCAGGCAGCCGAGCTTATGAGCATCTTCCGTGAATTTGAAGAGGGAGAAAGTGCCGAGGCTAAATTTGCCAGAGCCATGGATAATCTGCAGCCACTGATCCTCAATGACAGTAACGGGGGATCGGATTGGGTGGCTCATGGAGTTAAGGCCCAGCAGGTATACGGGCGGCAGGAGCGGACCAAGGAAGGCTCTGAAGAACTTTATGATGTTACGGACCGGATACTTAAGAAGTATATCCAAAAAGGGATACTGTAGAAATAGTCTTTCGCGAAAACATGTGCGAAAGTCATTTATGTTTGCATATTCAACAAAAATCAAATTAAAACTTTGTTAGAAATATCTAAAAAATTGCGTAAAAAGCACATATAGAACAGACTTGAAATAAAAACCACAACATGTTGTGGTTTTTATTTTTTGGGATTATTCTCCACCGCGCGAAAGCCTTGATTTTACGGGCTTTCGCTTATTTTTTGTCTTGCATTAATAGCTAAAATAGCGTAAAATTGCATCGTAGGTGGTTAGAAGTGGAGCAAAGTGGTAGAGAATTCCAGGAAAGGGGTGAGCCGAGATGTTCATGGGTGAATATGAACATAGCATCGATGCAAAAGGCCGGCTCATCGTACCCGCTAAGTTCAGAGAACAGTTAGGTATGGAGTTCGTAGTTACCAAGGGAATAGACGGATGCCTTTACGGATACCCTCTCAAGGAGTGGAGCAACGTGGAGGAAAAGTTCAGGGAGCGAGGCTCCATGGACAAGGATTCCAGAAAGTTCGCCAGATTCTTCTTCGGAGGAGCAGCATCATGCGAGGTCGATAAGCAGGGACGCATACTTCTTCCAGCCACCCTCAGAGATTTCGCAGGACTTAAAAAGGAAGTTGTTTTTGCAGGCAATCTCAATCATATAGAGATATGGGATGCAGCAAAGTGGAATGAGATAAGCAGCTTTGATGATATGGATGAAGTTGCTGAGCACCTGGCAGATTTAGGACTGCAGATCTGATGAAAGAATTTTCACACAAGTCGGTATTGCTGGAGGAGTGCATTAGAGAATTAAAGATCGATCCGGAGGGGACATACGTTGACGGAACCCTTGGCGGAGCAGGTCATTCCTCAGAGATAGCAAAAAGACTTACCACAGGAAAACTTATAGGCTTTGATCAGGACGCAGAAGCAATAGAAGCTTCAAGCAGACGTCTGGAGCCCTTTGGAGATCGGGTTACGATCATAAGGGACAATTTTTCACATATTTCATCCCGGGTTCAGGAGCTGGGGATAACCTCGGTAAACGGGGAGCTTTTGGACCTGGGAGTTTCCTCCTATCAGATAGACACGCCGGAGCGTGGGTTTTCATATATGACACCGGAAGCGGACCTGGATATGAGAATGGATCAGTCCTCTTCCATGACAGCGGCAGACATCATCAATACTTATTCCAGAGAAGAACTGTTTAGGATCCTTAGGGATTACGGCGAAGAGAAATTTGCATCAGCCATCGCTTCCAGGATAGTTAAGGAAAGAGAAAAGGCCCCCATTAAAAAAGTGGGAGAGCTTAACAGCATTATAGATGCTTCCATACCGGCCAAGATCAGAAAGACCGGTGGGCACCCGGCCAAGAGGACATTCCAGGCACTTAGGATAGAGCTCAATGATGAGCTGGGAGTGCTGGAGGGCCACATAGATGAGTGGATCGATCTTCTGGCACCGGGCGGACGGCTTTGCATCATAACCTTCCATTCCTTGGAGGATAGGATAGTCAAGGCGGCCTTTAGGAGAAACGAGGATCCGTGCACCTGCCCCAGAGAGTTTCCGGTATGTGTTTGCGGAAAGAAGTCCAAGGGAAAGGTGATAACGAAAAAACCGATCCTTCCCACAGATCAGGAGATGGAAGAAAACTCCAGATCGAAAAGCGCAAAGCTCAGAGTATTCGAGAAAATAAGTCCTTCATCGGACATATAAAAGCACCACGGAAAGGTGAGAATAAATGAGAGAAGTTAAAAGCTACGTATACGAATCAGGATCAAGCGCTCATAAACTTTATACTCTTCCCGAGTATGAGGAGCAGCAGGAGATCAAAAGACGGAAAGTAGAAAAACAGAAAAGAGAGATCTCCCACGCCAATGCAAGGATGCTTCGCCACAACAGGATCAGATCCATACAGCTGGTCCTTGGCATCATCGTATTCGGAGCATATTTCTGCGGATTCGTTTATCTTCAGAACGGCATCACAACCGGAATGAAGAATATCCGTACCATCCAGGGCCAGATTTCCGACCTCAAGGCTGAGAACGGAGCCACAGAGAGCAGGATCGCAGCCCAGACCTCTCTTTCAAATATCAAAAAAACTGCTACAAAAAAACTTGGAATGGTCTATGCAAGCAAGGGTCAAATCGTGTATTATAATATGGAAGATGAAGATTACATGATCGTCAGTGGGGAGTGATATCTTGCAAAGACCCGAAAAAGAACCTAAGAGAATGTTAAAGAGAATGCAGAGAGACCTGATATTGGTATTCGCAGGTATCTGTATTCTCTTTCTTGCGTTAATCGGACGTCTTATGTACATTGAGCACACCAGCGGTGACAAGTATAAAAAGATCGTCCTTTCCCAGCAGCAGTACAACAGCACAGTCATCCCTTACAAGAGGGGCGACATCATTGATGCCAAGGGCACAGTGTTGGCTACTTCCATTGATGTGTATAATGTGGTACTTGACTGCAGGGTGCTCAATTCAGATCTAAACAAAAAGAAGGTAGATACTACCATAGCTCATCTTACAGAGTGTTTCCCTGAGATCACTGCAGAGCAGGTCAGGGAAGCCCTGGTCAACAATCCCAAGAGCCAGTATACTGTCCTTTTGAAAAGGACTTCATATGAAAATATGAGGGCCTTTGAAAAACTTACAGAGGAAAAGGATACTAAAAAGGAGATCGCAGGCATCTGGTTTGAGAAGGAGTACATCAGACAGTATCCTTATCCCACCATGGCTTCAGCCCTTATCGGCTTTACGGCCGACGGCAACGAGGGCGTTACAGGTCTTGAGAACCAGTACAACAGCACTCTTAACGGAGTTGACGGCAGATCCTTTGGATATCAGAACGAGGAAAACGCCCTTGAGTCCACAGTTGTGGAGCCTGAAAACGGCAGATCCATTGTCCTGGCCATAGATACCAATATCCAGACTGTTGTTGAGAGCGAGATCGCCAAGTGGAATAAAAAGACAGGCAGCAAAAACACGGCAGTTCTTGTTATGGATCCCAGAAATGGACAGATCCTTGCCATGGCAACATATCCGACTTTTGACATAACCAATCCCAGAGATCTTTCGGGAGTATACTCCAAGAAAAAGATCAAAAAGATGACGGACGAGCAGCAGCTTGACGCACTCAATAATCTTTGGCAGAACTTCCCGGTAACCCACACCTATGAGCCGGGATCAACCTTTAAACCTTTTACGGTGGCTTGCGGACTTGAGACAGGAGCTCTTAAGGGCAATGAGACCTTTGAGTGTAACGGATACGAAAAGTTCCCCGGCAATGTAACTGTTAGATGTGTTAACAGGAGCGGCCACGGCACTGAGACCATAGCGGATGCTTTGGCGGATTCATGCAATGACGCTCTTATGCAGATGTCCTACCGTATTGGGGCGGATGATTTTGCTTATTATCAGAGACTGTTCGGGTTCGGACAGAGGACCGGAGTGGATGTTCCCGGTGAGCCTCGTACAGACAGTCTGATCTATGACAGAGATGCTCTTGAGGAGCGTAAGATCAATCTGGCCACCAATTCTTTCGGCCAAAACTTTAATACCACCATGGTGCAGCTGGCCAGTGCATTTGCTTCTCTTGTCAACGGCGGTGATCTTTACGAGCCTCATGTTGTTACAAAGGTACTTGACGCATCGGGTTCTGTGGTGGAAAATATAGAACCGGTGGTACTTAAAAAGACCATCTCCATGGAGACCTGCAAGAAGATGAGAAAGTACCTCAAGGGTGTTGTTGACGGAGGAACTGGTTCCACAGCAGGAGTAGAGGGATACTCGGTTGGCGGCAAGACGGGAACTGCCCAGAAGCTTCCTCGCGGCAACGGAAATTATCTTGTATCATTTATGGGAGTTGTTCCCGTAGAAGATCCCGAGCTTTTGATCTACACTATTGTTGATGAGCCCGATGTAAAGGATCAGGCCCACAGTATCTATGCTCAGGAGATCACACACAATATTCTGAAGCAGATCCTTCCTTATAGGAATGTTGCCAGGGTAAAGTCCAAAAAGAAAGATAAGACCGAAACCGTTACGGAAAGCGAAACTAAAAGCGAAGCCGAAACGGAAGGTGAAACAGAGACAGAGAACAATTAAGGATGGTATGTTTATGATCAGTAAAGTATTATTTGGTCTGCTTAAGTACGGCCTTCCGGCATTTGCCGTAGTTGCCCTTACAGGTCCTTTTATCATAAAGCGTCTTCAGGCGCTCAAGGCTTCTCAGACAGAGAGGCAGTATCTTGAGAGTCATGTGGCTAAGCAGGGTACACCTACCATGGGAGGCATCATGATCCTTCTGGGATTTCTGGTTGCATCCATAATCCCGGAGCTTATCATCAGGCTGACCACGGGATCCGGTATGGTGGTAGATCCTCACGTTATCCCCGTGCTCATCCTTACTCTGGGCTTTGGTTTCATAGGATTTTTGGATGATTACCTCAAGGTAGTACTCCGCAGGCCTGACGGACTTATCGCTTGGCAGAAGTTTTTACTTCAGATCGCGGTGACTACAGCCTTTCTTGTTTACCTTATCAATCTGCCGGGATATTCATTTGATCTTCGTATACCTTTTGCCGGTATAAATGTTGACATAGGTTTTTTGGCATATCCCCTTTTGTATTTTGCGGTTATAGGAACTGTCAACGGAACTAATTTTACTGACGGATTGGATGGACTTGCATCATCTGTTACAATAGTAGTGGCACTGTTCTTTTCATTTGCCGCGCTTTGCCTTAGCAACACATGCAGCATTGCCGGATTCGCCATGACAGGAGCGCTGTGCGGATTCCTTTTATTCAATCATTACCCTGCCAAGGTGTTCATGGGTGATACAGGATCCCTTGCCCTGGGCGGTTTTGTAGCTGGTATGGCATATATGATGAATATGCCCATATACATCATCATTGTGGGTATCATCTATCTGGTCGAGGTACTTTCGGTAATGATCCAGGTCAGCTATTTCAAGATGACCGGAGGCAAGCGCATCTTCAGGATGGCACCCATCCATCATCATTTTGAAAAGGGCGGTTGGAGTGAAGTCAAGATTGTCCTTGTGTTTACGGGGATCACTCTTGCGATGTCACTTTTGATAATTGTTTGTGAGTTTATATAGAGGAGAGAGGATATGGATGAATTTTATCTTGTATTCGGACTTGGAAAAAGCGGAATAGCGGCAGCAGAGCTCCTTGTTAAGATGGGCTATGCCTGCGCCATGTATGACGGTAAGCCTGTTGATGAGGCGGCTCTCAAGAAGTCTCATCCTCTGATCGCAGACATACCGGTATACACTGAGCAGATACCGAAGGAACTTCTTGAAAAAGTTACTGTAGCTGTTTTGTCTCCCGGCGTGCCCCTGGATGTACCGGATGTTATAAAACTTAAGGAGTCCGGGATCAGACTTTCCGGAGAGGTTGAGCTTGCATATTCACTTGGCAAGGGACATGTTGCGGCTATTACCGGAACCAACGGAAAGACTACCACAACATCTATTGTGGGCGCCATGTTCAAGGATTATTTTTCCGATGCAAGGATAGTCGGCAATATCGGTATCCCTTATACACAGGAGGCGGATACCACTACGGTCGATACCAGGATAGCGGCAGAGATCTCCAGCTTCCAGCTTGAGACTATAGATACTTTCCATCCTGAGGTTTCCGCGATCCTTAATATCACACCGGATCATCTGAACAGACATCATACCATGGAGAATTACATCCGTGCCAAGGAGGTAATAGTCCGTAATCAGACTAAGAAGGATACGGTTGTCCTCAATTATGATGATGAGGAACTGAGACACTTCGGAAGCCTTATGGTTGCCAAGGTCATGTTTTTCTCTTCTTCACAGGAACTTGATGAGGGCCTCTTCCTTAGAGATGATGCTATCTGGATCAAAAAGGACGGAGTTGAGGAGGAAGTAATCAAGACTGATGACCTCAATCTCCTTGGTACACATAATTTCGAAAACGTTATGGCTGCAGTAGCCATAGGTCAGGCTATGGGAGTTCCCATGGATTCCATGAGAAGCACCCTTCGCAGATTTACCGCTGTTGAGCACAGGATAGAGTATGTTTGCGATAAGAGGGGCGTAGCCTTTTACAATGATTCAAAAGGTACGAATCCGGACGCAGCCATCAAGGCTGTCCTGGCTATGAACCGTCCCATCGTTCTTATAGGCGGTGGATTTGATAAGGCCAGCGAGTACGATACCTGGGTTGAGACCTTTGAGGGCAGAGTTAAAAAACTTGTGCTCATAGGACAGACCGCTGATGCCATTGAGGCGTGCTGCAGAGAGCATGGCTTTACCAAAGTGGAGAGAGCCAGTTCGCTTGAGAATGCCGTTCTTGTGGCATACGGTGCAGCCAGATCCGGAGACTGTGTCCTTCTGTCCCCGGCTTGTGCAAGCTGGGATATGTTCCCTAACTATGAGGTAAGAGGTAATGAGTTCAAGAGCCTTGCAAAAGGTCTCCCCGATTGAGACCACAGGCAGGAAACAGCATAAAGAGAAAAAAGTCAGGTATTTTGATTACGGACTTCTTGCGATGATCATCCTTATCCTCGCCTTTGGTCTTGTGATGCTTTATTCTACCAGTGCATACTCGGCTTCGGTGCTTTATGACGATCCGGCCCATTTCCTTAAGAGGCAGGCGGCTGCCGCAGCCTTGGGATTTGTTGCGCTTATCGTCATAAGTCATATTCCATATCAGTTTTATGCCAAGATACATGGACTTATCTATCTTGTAGCCTTGGGTATGTGTATAGCGGTAAGCTTTGTGGGAACCGACATGGACACCGGATCCAGACGCTGGTTCAAGGTGGGCTCCATTACGTTTCAGCCCTCGGAGTTTGCCAAGATCGCCATTATAATAACTATGGCGGCTATCATCGCTAACGGAGTTAAGACTCTTCGCAGTTGGAAAAAAGTGGTTGTGGCTTTCATCATGGTCCTTCCTCTTTTTGCATCCATAGCTATCACCAATCTTTCCACAGCGGTTATCGTCATGGGTATAGCCTATGTCATGCTTTTTGTGGCTTCAAAGCCCAAGGGGATCTTTCTTATCATAGCAGGTACCGGCGTGCTGGGTATCATATTTTTCATCCTTCGCGCGGGATATCGTGGTGGACGTGTGGCCATGTGGCTCCATCCCGAGGATTATCCCAATGCAGATGTATATCAGACCCTTCAGGGCTTGTATGCCATCGGCGCCGGAGGTCTTTTCGGCAAGGGACTGGGAGGTTCGGTCCAAAAACTGGGAGTTCTTCCCGTTGCCCAAAATGACATGATCTTTGCCATCATCTGTGAGGAGTTGGGAATATTCGGGGCAGTATGCGTTATCCTCCTTTACCTGATCATGTTCTGGAGACTTTTGTATATAGCCAATCACGCCAGAGATCTTATGGGATCATATCTGGTTATTGGGATCATGGTACACTTTGCATTGCAGGTTATCATGAATATAGCAGTTGTTACCAATTCCATCCCCAATACGGGAGTTATCCTTCCTCTTATCAGTTACGGAGGAACTTCCGTCATGCTTCTTTTGGCGGAGCTGGGGATAGCCTTGTCTGTTTCAAGGCAGATACCTATGGAGTAGCCCATGGCAAATACAAAAAGGCCATATTCCGCTGTACGCTTCTATCTGCCCAATATCATCCTGGGAGTACTGATACTCATTATCTTTTTGGTGCTTTCCACGGCGGTGGTATTTCGGGTCAAGGAGATAGAAGTAAAGGGGAGCACCATCTATTCCGATGCTCTCATTGAGGATATGGTACTCAATGATAAGTACAAGTATAACGGGCTCTATGATGTCATAAAGTCCCGATTTTTTCCTTCTAAAAATGTGCCCTTTGTGGAAAAGATCTCAGTACGGCTCTCGGGAAATCACAAGCTGGTCATAGAGGTTCGGGAAAAGGCCCTGAGGGGTTACACCATAGATTCCAAAGATCGTTACGTGTATTTTGACGGGAACATAAAAGTAACCCAGATATCGGATCAGCTCATAGACGGATTGATACCGGTGGAGGGGCTTACCATAGAGGACGCAGCCGAGGGAGAATATCTTCCGGTGCAGTCCTCAAGGCGCAAGGCGCTGGCGGTTGTTTACAAGAATATCAAGTCCCGGGATATCACTGCGGACAGGATAATCATAGACGAAACCGACGGTACCATTACCATGGTTTCCGGCGAGATAACGGTCATGTTGGGCAATAAGACCAATCTTGAGGAAAAACTGCGCAGACTTTCGTATATTTTACCCAAACTGGAAAAGAAGAGTGGAACACTACATCTAGAGGATTTTACAGAAGAAAATACAGATATTGTATTTAAGGAGACAAAATAGTTATTACTTTTTTGTAAAAACATGTTGCGAAATTATATAAAAAAAAGTATTATATGTGTGGTAATTATGTAGAGGGATAAGGAGGAATCACCTTGCTTGAGATAATATCAAATAACGAAGAGTCATCCGGAGCACGAATTATAGTTATAGGCGTTGGCGGTGGTGGCAACAACGCTGTTAACCGTATGATAGATGAAAACATCGGCGGAGTTGAGTTTGTAGGAGTTAATACCGACAAGCAGGCACTTGATCTGTGTAAGGCACCTACACTTCTTCAGATCGGTGAAAAGCTCACCAAGGGACTTGGCGCCGGCGGACAGCCTGAGAAGGGTCAGCAGGCAGCTGAGGAGAGTATGGAGGATCTTGCAGCCGCAGTTAAGGGTGCAGATATGGTATTTGTTACCTGTGGTATGGGTGGCGGTACTGGTACGGGAGCAGCTCCCGTTGTTGCTCAGATCGCTAAGGAGCAGGGCATTCTTACCGTAGGTGTTGTTACCAAGCCTTTCACCTTTGAGGCAAGCACACGTATGGTCAATGCCAAGGCAGGTATCGAGAGACTCAAGGAAGCTGTTGATACCATGATCGTTATTCCTAATGATCGTCTTCTTGAGATAGTAGATCGTCGTACACCCATGCAGGAGGCTCTTCGCAAGGCGGATGAGGTACTCCAGCAGTCAGTTCAGGGTATTACCGATCTGATCAATACACCCGCACTTATCAACCTTGATTTCGCTGACGTTCAGACAGTCATGAAGGACAAGGGACTTGCACATATCGGTATTGGTTCTGCCAAGGGCGATGACAAGGCTTCAGAAGCAGTTCAGCAGGCCGTTTCATCACCTCTTCTTGAGACCAGGATCGACGGTGCAAGCGCAGTTATCGTTAATATTTCCGGTGATATCTCTCTTATGGATGCAAGAGATGCTGTTGGTTACATCGAGCAGCTTGCTGGAGAGAATGCCAACATCATCTTCGGAGCCAAGGAAGATCCTACAATGACTGATGAGATCCAGGTTACTGTTATCGCAACCGGTCTTGCAGCTGAGGCTCCCAAGGGCGCAGGCTCATACGCAGGTATGCGTTATGCTCCCAGGACACCACAGCCTATGGCAGGTATCAACAGGACAGTTCCTACTGCACCGGTTGTAACACCTGTTCGCCCGGCAGCGCCTACTACACCGGCATCTGCCGCAGCACCCGCACAGGAGGCTCCCGCACAGCCTATGGGACTTAAGCCCACACAGCCACCTGTATCTAATATCAAAGAAAAGGATATAGTGGTTCCGGACTTTCTGAAGAAGACCAGGGAGTAAATATGGATTTACAGGCAAGTCTGATTTCAGACTTGCCTTTTTGTTTCAAAAGGGGGTTTTTATGAAAATAACTTTTTTAGGGGCAGATCATGAGGTTACCGGAAGTTGTCATTACGTAGAAGTCGGGGATAAGAAGTTCCTTGTGGACTGCGGAATGAAGCAGGGACCGGACATCTATGAAAATGAGGAGATCCCTGTTGCGGCATCGGGTATTGATTACGTATTTGTAACCCATGCGCACATTGATCACTCAGGTCTTTTGCCGCTTTTATATGCTCATGGTTTCAGGGGGCAGATCTTTGCTACAGAGGCTACCTGTGATCTGTGTAATATCATGCTCAAGGATTCGGCACATATCCAGCAGTCAGAGGCTGAGTGGAAAAACCGTAAGTCCAGACGTGCCGGCGGTGGTGAGGTTACCCCTCTTTATACCATGGAGGATGCTCAGGGAGTTCTTGAGTATTTCGTTCCCTGCCACTATCATCAGGTGGTTCACGTTTGTGATGACATCGATATTGAGTTCATCGATGCAGGACACCTTCTAGGTTCATCATCCATCAAGGTTACCATGAGAGAGGGAGGCGAGGAAAGAGTAGTTGCTTTTTCCGGTGATATCGGCAAGCCCAATCGTCCCCTTATCAAGGATCCCGAGTTTTTCGAAGAGGCCGATTTCGTACTTATGGAATCCACCTACGGAGACAGGGAGCATCCCGATCCTCAAGACTTTGCTGTGATGCTGGCCAAGGTTATCGATGAAACACTTTCTCTTGGAGGCAATCTGGTCATTCCCGCTTTCTCAGTTGGGCGTACACAGGAGATCCTTTACTTTATCAGAAGGATCAAGGAGGAAAAACTCCTTAACTATGTGAAAAATGATTTCATAGTGTATATGGACAGCCCTCTGGCAGTGGAGGCGACTCACATCTTTTCCGAAAATGTCAGCGAGTGCTTCGACGAAGAGGCTGAAAAGCTTATATCTGCAGGAATAAACCCCATAGGTTTCCCCGGACTCAAGGTAGCGGTAACCAGTGACGAGTCCAAGATGATCAACTTTGATACCCAGCCCAAAGTTATCATTTCCGCATCGGGAATGTGCGAGGCCGGACGTATCAGACATCACCTTAAGCACAATCTGTGGCAGGCATCATCCACCATTCTTTTTGTTGGATTCCAGGTTCCGGGTACTCTGGGACATTCCCTTCTTAACGGTGCCCAGGAAGTCCATCTTTTCGGTGAGACTGTCAATGTTGCAGCCCGGATAGAGAACCTTCCGGGTATCAGCGGACATGCTGACAGGACAGAACTTTTAGAGTGGATCGGAAAATTCAAGTCACCGGTTAAAAAGGTTTTCGTTGTTCACGGCGATGATGCGGTTGTTGACAAGTTTGCCGGTGTTGTTCAGGAGAGGACAGGATTTGAGGCTGTTGCTCCATATTCCGGAGATTGCTTTGATCTTTTGACCGGCGAGAAGGTTAAGGAAGGAAGCAGGATCCGCAAGGAGAAGGTTAAGCCCGCTTCCGAACTTAGACCTGCATCCAACGTATTTATGCGCCTTGTTGCTGCCGGTGAGAGACTTATGCGCGTGATCATGAGGTGCGAGGGAATGGCGAATAAGGATCTGGCGAAGTACGCGGACCAGATCAATAGTTTCTGTGACAAAATTGAAAAATAAATAAATATGTAACGACCACAAACGAGGGTCGTTACGGATGATACGCGAACCGATATCCTAGTACACCATTTACCAATTAAATGCACATTCTGCTTGCCAGAATTCCCTGTTACTGCGTTGCTTTCAATCGACGATGCACACGCATCGCCTCTCTCAAGCGCCTTGTAACCGGAAATTCTGATCTTCGCAATAATGTA
>JAEEGL012078384.1_pt1 | contig 23408 bp, 11 predicted proteins | sample 9134231 | NCBI WGS metagenome assembly JAEEGL01 (sample SAMN16246548, study PRJNA631951) | gut metagenome | biome: gut microbiome; feature: rumen; material: fiber-attached | host: Bos | place: Iran: Karaj | collected 2018-10
GTTCATCACCCACTTCATTTATGGCCTTGTCGGCTAATTCACATTCACAACCGACGACATTATAAAAGCCTTCACCTTCAAGATCCTCTAACTCTTGAACGTCTGTGGCAATCAGGATATGGAGGGTTTTAATTGCCTTGATGTCCTCCATCTTCAGTGAGTCAAAAGGATTGTTCTCGTCAACGTAGTTGTCCCAATCAGGGAAGAATGCATCGAGGTTTTCTGCATCAAGATCAAACTCGATCTCGTCCAATGCCCCGTTATCAAATAGATCCATCCAGTCCCAGAAGTTTTCGACTGTAATCACGATGGTCTCCTTATTTGCTCTTGTCATTAACATAGTCGTATGGTTTTAAAGTTTATATTTAGTATAACAGTTTAGTCCGTTTTTATTGAATTTCTTTTTTGTATAGATGAGAAGGCACGTCTTTCAAGGGTGGCAACAACTCAGGTGTACTATACAAGATATAGAGTTTGTGAAGAGTTCGAGTCATAGCGACATATAATGCTTTTTTAGAATCGTCATCGTTTGCGCCTTCATATTTTGGTAGGATGACAATGTCAAACTGCAATCCTTTAGCACTATGATATGTCATCAGCTTGGGCAACTTGGTTGTAAAATTAAGATTGCCTATGACTTTTTTCTCGTTCAAATCTGCTTGAAATTTGTATTCAAATTTGATGCCAAGTCGTCCTAGTTCTTTATATGTGTCAATAACTAAAGAATTGCTTGGCAGCAGAATTCCTATAGTTGATTCAGAATTACTATCAATAATCGTTTTGATTGCTTGCATTTGAGATAAAAAGTCTTTAATGTAGACAAACCGAGGTAAAGATTTTTCCTCATTTTTATAGTTTTTATCTGCATAAGGGCTTACTCCAACCCCCACATAGTTTTGCGTTATTTTTGCAACAGGTCGAGGAAGGCGGTAATTATTATAAAGAAGAAGAACAGGAAGATTTGTAAGTTCTGATATTTCTTCAATAGTTAATGTCTTACGACCATATTTTCTAAAAATAGATTGAGCGGTGTCACCAAAAAACAGGAAATGTTTTTTTGCAGCATTTATAAACTCCATTATCTCTTTCTTATCGAAATCTTGTATTTCATCAACTATGATATAATCTGCAGAAGGTTTTTCACATTGAACCCATTGATAATGATAGAAAAAGCGGTAGTTGATGTTTTCGGTACAACCTGTTTGCATGAAGCCATTAAGTGACTTGGTATAAGCAATCAAAATGACTTCGTAACCAGCTTCTGCAATTTGTCTTGCTTTATGCATAGCTATCACAGATTTTCCACTGCCTGCACATCCTGCTACCAACATAGATTGATCCATAGTATCTTCAATCAGTTCTAACTGATCGTCATCCATTTTATCTTCTTCTACGTCCCAACCATTTGTAGCAAGTATTTTCTTCAAATTGCCTTTGGATTGGCTTTGATCAGAATCTATTTTTTGAATAATTGGTTCTTCTATGACTTCCTCAATAACATCCGAAACATTCTGCTCTTTCATCTGGAGCTTAAGTTCTTCAAGCTCGAGAATCTTTTCTTGAAGCTGTTTTTCAACAGTTGAAGTCTGTTCCTTAGATTCAAGAACAGCTTTTTCTGATTCAGCTAATTGTTTCTTCATAATCAACAGATTGGCTTCTTGCTCACTGATGGTTCGATCTTGCTCTTGAATTTTTTCTTCAGTTTCTTTGATTCTATTCTTCGCATCATCCAATTCTTGCTCATTAACGGAACTAAATGTAAACTTCTGTAGTTGTTCAAAAAAGTTTACAGTTTCTTTTGATACGATTTGATCAGCGCATAGGAAATCGATGAAACTTGAGATGATGGCAGCACAAGAACGTGCTTGAGTTTCTATATCCATGGCCGAATCTCCTGCATGACTTCCAAATTCACTAGCAATACTGTACCAATAGTTTAGATTTGCGCTGCTGCTGTCAAGTCCCGACTTCTTACGTTTTAGATTATTGTCATACCTTGCTTCATATACATTTGGGTTTTTATAGTAATACACCTTAGGAAAAAGTGTTGTCAAAGCACTACCGACAGGGCCTCGTCGACTATCTTGTGAAAGAATGTATTTATCTATCGATTTCCTTATTGTCTTTCGACCCTGCATGATGTCATCATAGTCTGTCTTGCTATTAATGACATCACGGATAATCAGTTTACATATTAACTCAATTGCAGGTCGAATGTTACGAAAAAATGCAACATAATCCTGTTGATTGAAGTTAACAACAGCTAGATCATAATCATGTTTAAAACTATTCTTTAAAGTTTCCATTTCTATATTTAATTTATAATGGTTTCCCTACACCTGCAATTTGAACTACGTATACATACTTTTTTTGTTGAGCTTTATCTCCCCATAGATTAGTGAAGTTTGTATCGTTTATCAAATCATAATTAGTTGAATCTGCTAACTCCCACACACAAATATCACTCACATAGTATCCACTCAATTGATTTACAAAATTCTTTTTGGCAGTTTTAACAATTGAGCTTTTATTAGAAAGTCGAGATATATTCACATTGTTGTGTACAATGTAATAATAATTATTATAATATTTTATCGTTATTGGATCGTCTTTTTTAACATATTTGTCAATGTAATCATTAATAGGAAATGTTTTATCCAAGGCACAATATGATAAGAAATAACGCTCCATAGATGGATCCTGTTCCATATAATTTGGAGTGAGTTGTTCCGGCTGGATGTATAGTCTATTATCTTCTATTGCATGTTCTCGTTTTGCTTTATAAATACGCAAGAATTTTTTTGCTCGAGTATATGCAACAAAGAGTAATCGCTTTTCTTCCTCAATATCTGCCAATTCGTCTTCCAAGATCTCTCTATTTAAAGGATCTGATAAATCAGTCTCTCGACTTCGTAGGGGAAGATTTGCAGATGATGTTGTAATGAAAACAGCATCAAATTCAAGACCTTTAACTTTATGCATTGTTGTTAATACAATTGTCAAGGGATCTTCTTTAAGAATTCTTTCGTTTTTATATTCGTCATAAATTTTGAATACTTGCCCGCAATCATCTCGGCCTGCAATGTCCTTTATATATTCTGCTATTTCTGCATAAGAATGTTGAGTCATATCAGAACGTATTGATTCCATATAATTGAATACCAAAGTATATGCCAAATCAAGATAAAATTTATTCCAATTTGGACAAGCCTCCATTTTTGATTCAATAAAACGCTTTATGCCCTTCAGAGTATTATTCGCTACATCCCTTAGTTCAATCTGGGCAGAGCCATTGTCTATGAGAGTACGAACTAAAAAATAAATCTCTCTTTCGCGCCACAACTCACAGTTGCTGGCTCCTTGAATCCGAATTCTAACATTATCAGGAATTACATTTATTAATTGTGAATAGCCTCGATAAACTTCATTGTTGGTTCTGAAAAATACAGCAATAGTTTTTACTATATCAGTCTTGCCATTAATAACTCCTTGCTGGCTATTTGATATTTGAACCTTTGAAATATAATCAAGTAAATCTCGCACCCATATAGAATCTCCTGAGCTATCACATTCTGTTATAAATGTATAATCCGAAGTCGGCTCATGTTCCATTAAGGACGCAGATGAGTGAGGAAGCCGATAACCATCAGGTATAAAACGAGCAGAACAATCAAGTATTTTTTGGAATGAACGGTAGTTCGTAAACATTGTTAACTGAACAGGATGTAATGCCGAGTTGAGCTTGTCATAATAATTCTGGGGATTTAAGCATTCGGCATATCTTGCAGGAGACAACACCTCAGGTTGACCAAATCTATCCTTGGGGACTCGGTCAAATCCATAAATACTTTGGTTGATATCTCCAATAGTGAAAAAACGGGCATCAGGGAAAAGTTCGTGAATTTTGAGTAGAGAGTTAAGCCTTACATCTGTGATGTCCTGGAATTCATCCACAAGAACATATCTAATGTTTGTGAACATTTGTTTGAAGTCATTTGATTTAACTTGCAAAAAATGATAAAAATGATTCTCCCATAATTCGACTGGAACATCATTCAACTCTTTACCTAGACATATTTTTGCAAAAGCAGAAAAAGTGTGAACATGAAGTCTTTGTGCAACTCGACTCATTCCCAATTTTGTAAATAGGCGATCAAGTCTATTTCTCAGTTCAACAACTACAGCTCTATTGTATGCAAGAACTAAAATATTTTCAGGTGATACATGTTCTCTGTAAATCAGTCTTGCACAACGTAATGTTAACACATGGGTTTTACCTGACCCTGGACCAGCTAATACATTAACGTGCACATTACATGGTTGATTATAAATTTTCTGTTGTTCGGTATTACCCTCTAACTTTTTCTCTTCTTCTTCAAGAGCTTTAGCCGTCAATTCATCTATTAGAGATGATCCTTCAGGTATATAATCACCAACAAGTGAAAGATAGTCATTATAATCACGGCACATGAAATATCTCTTAATGAAATCTTTCTGCTCGGTTTCATTCAACTGTGAAAAGATATTCATCGAAGTTAAACGAACGGATTTCACCTTCTCCTGGTTATCAAACTCCGTTCTGAATGAATGCATTGGTGATTTTTCTTCTAAACCCTCATCAATTGGTTTTTCTGTATTTTCGTTTGTAAGAACTTCTATACCAGAGTTGAGTAGCGGCGAATGATCAATGTATCCTAAGAGTTTCAAAACGGATAGTACTTTGTCAAGGTAAACAAAACGATTCCCATTGTCATTAAAGTCCATTTCGAGAAGACGATCTGCCCACTCAAATTCTGTATTCTTTTGGAATGTACTTGTTATCCATTTTGAACTATCTTCCATAAGGTTAGGCAAAAAATCTTTCCATTTTTCACTAGTTACCTTAATATGATAATTAATCTCTTCTTCTGTTTGTTTTATTCTGAACTCAACATCTGGGATATGATGTAGGATCCTGAACATATTATTGCCAGTTCTGCCAATGATGTCCTTTTTAAAGGTTTCTGCTTTTGTTACAGCACCTTTTATGTCTCTAGAAGCGAACTTCTTCCAAGGCATATAAATAATGGTTTCAACACTTTTTTTGCCTTTGCGCTTCTTTTCTTCAGTAATTGTGATTGGATGGAAGTCGTCAAGCAAATGCTTGCAAATATAAGTTCTCTCCTCCAAGTTAATGATTCGATCCTGGCCAATATGGCAATCACTTAATAGATTGAACAATCCATCAAAAACAATTTTGAGAGCAGAAATTGAGATGTCTTTATTCTCTACCATATATCGTACCTCCCAATGTCTGCGTGGTCTAATCTCACACCTCATGGTTTCGTTCAGAGTGAGTTTGCCCTCTTTCTGATAGTACAGAAGTGAATTGATTATTCTATTAGCAGACATCTTTAAAGTAGACCTCATATCAGTAATAGAGAATAAGTTTGGTTCATCAAATCTCTCATTAACATGATCAAGTAAATAATTTAAGACTGCCGCCCTATCGTCTCTATCGCGTGAACCCGGTTTACTCTTTGCTGGTATGGTGATATCAAAGTAGGCTTGATTTAGGTATTTCAAGCTAATATATCCAATATGATCCAGCCAATGCAAAGCTAGCCTTGATGCTGTTAAGTCGTTAAAATGACTTGGATCATTATTCTTGACCCAAACATTATATGGAACAACAATTGGTTTAGTCTTTGCATCTTCTAAAGAGCCAAAACGCTGAATAAAACTGATGACTTTTTCTTTACATGCAGTCAAATCAGACCAACTCATTTGACTGCGGACTAATAAATCTTTTAGATGTTTGAAGTCTTCGTCAGAAGTAATACATAGCGCTGGAATAGGTTCACCATGGAATACATCTTGGTAAAGCTCTAAGTCTCGACCTGCACGACCAACTTCTTGCAGATAATCCTCAAGCACTGCAGGTGGACTATAATGGATGACGTAATGTACATTTGGGATGTCCATACCCATACCAAATGCCTTTGTTGTGCATAATATCTTGATTCGCTCAGTTTCCGGGATATTATCTTCAGGGGCGTTTTTGAAATTCTTATATTTGTCATTACGAAGTGTTGCATCCATTCCCGCATGGAAAAAATCTATATGATCGACGCAGGCACCTAAAATGTCATTTTGGTGTTCGTCTGCCATGCATAACGTATTAAGTTCTTCAGCCGTTGTTACACACTCATTGTGGGTACGGCAGAAAACGAGCATACAACTTTTACTGAAATCTATTTTCTTATCAAGAATATACTGCGCAATTGCTAATATTCTTGAAGATGAATCATGCCCCTGTTTGCCTCTACTATTAGCGAATGAAATTGTGATGTGTTCTCTTACTGGATTTGGGCTTTCACCTAGTTTAGTGAGTTCTGGTAAGAATTGCCTTATGTCATTCTCAACTTGTGAAGTAACAGTAGCAGAGAATAGTGCAATCTTGATATCAAATTGACTCTTTAAGTCAACACAGAACTGGATAGCATTCCTATAGTCCGGTCTAAAGTCTTGCCCCCATTGGGAAATGCAATGGGCCTCATCAAATACAACATACTCTAAACCGCCATCATTTCTGAGACGCTGATATAGCACATCAACGAATGATCGAACGCGGAACCTTTCAGGTGTAATATACAACAACGCTATCTCACCACTTTTAATGCGGCGATAAATGGACTGGGTTTCAACCAGCATACGGTCTCCACTCAGATAATCAACATTTGTAACAAACCCCTTTGCCTGTAGGTCTTCAACTTGATCCTGCATTAAAGCACGAAGTGGAGAAACCACAAGGCTCAAGCGATGTGAAAACATAGCACGGTAAATTGAAGGGCCTTGAAACAACACAGACTTACCGCCTCCTGTTGGCATTGAAATAATACAATCCCCGCGCCGCTCTATCATGTGTTCTAGCATGGGAATTTGTTCCTTTCGCCATTGGTGGCTACCAATAAAATGCGGGCGAATAAACTCCATTGCGGTTGCTGTATCAAGCATATCAAGGGATGTATTAATCTCCTTGAACAAACCATTTGACTTTTCTAAATCGGAGTTATATTCTTCTTCAGACTTCCATGGGCGAATGCTCTCTGATTGAGATTTACAGATTATTTCGAGACCTGTATAATCATCAAAGTGAGGATCAATAATATAGAATTTTGTATCCTTATTGTTCGCCAATACCATAGATTGGTAATGTTCAAAGATTGGCCATGCCGCAATTATACATTGACGTGGCGTCGTCCTTCTTTGTTTTTCATCTTCTTCGTTAGCCGTGTTGTCTTCATAATCACCCTCAAATGGCAAGGTGTCCCACATGATTTGGTATCTATCAATATCCATATTGTCCCAGACATAGCAAAATGGTTTATCTGTTCGATATGAACCGATATCCTGTACAAAACGTTCTTTGCTAATGATTACCATGCCATTAGGATGAGAACCAATATACTCTAGTTTTCTGAATCCAGTTCCATCTTCAGGGATATAGAAACCATAATTTCTCGCAAATGTACATAGTGCATCATATTCTTCCATATCGTTGATAACATAAACGATTGGAAGATCTTTATTCTTTAAATGAATTTGATTTACAAGAGCAATTTGGTACGACCAATACTTTTGTCTTTGAGTCGAAGAAGGATTTACTCTCTTAGTAGTAGCTTCAAATTCAGAACTTTGTAATGTTCTAACCTGTATCAGACTTGAAGAAATACTGCGCTCTCCTTTAAGCGACCAAATTATATCTTTAGGTTTTGCGCTAAAGTGAGAAAGGAACTTGTTTCTATATTTCTGATACTGATAATTCTGGAAGATAGCAAAGCAATCATTCCACTGTCGCTCTGCCCAAATATTCGCTGTTAGCTCGGATTTTTTAATTCCCAGTTTACTTATTTCTTCTTTGGTTAAAAGGGCAATATTAGTAGATGCCATTGATAGTGGGAGTTTACATCCACGAGCTATAAGCTCAGAGAAAGTCCATTCTTTCTCAAATTTGCACTTATGAACACGATCTTGTCTCTCTGTTCCTACAATATAGATGTTTTTATAATCTTTAGACAATAGGCTACTGTCTTCAAATGCATCTATATCAATGCAATCGATGTGACTTTGAGGATTACAGATGTAGTTCTCAAGAATGGTATCGGTAAACGTAATTTTATCACGGCCCGGTTGTTCAACCCTCAAGTATTGTGCGAGGTTTGCAACAATCGGTGTGACAGATACTTCACAAAACCGTTGAAGGATTGCTACCCAAAGAGGGTTGTCTATAGGATTAACCTTAATTCCATTTGGATCAATAGCCTTAAATCGCTTGTCGTCTTGATTACAAGGAAATTGCACAGGGACGTGTTGTGCAATCTGCGGCCATAGATCTTTAGGTGCAATAATTAGTGATGGTGCATCGGATGGTGTATTTGCTATCTTATTGAGAGACTTGATAAGAGAATCACTCAGAGGAATTAGTTCCTGGAAGAACTGATCGACTTGATTAGCTGTAGAACTGAAATACTCAGCAAAATGTGGCTTTTGTAAGGCCTCCAATATGGATTTAATTTCTTTGGGAAGAAAATCTTTTAAAGAGTCACATAATCCTGGTTCTAACGATATTCGATATAACTGGTTCCAGAAGAGATTGTTTTCCAGTTTTGTGTCATCTTCAGCGTTATGTGCAGTTCGTAATGAATAAGCATAACGACAGGGATTAAGTAATATTTCAATCTCAAGGGTATCCCAAATAAAAGATTTTGTATTGATACCTTTCTTGCTCAGAATTGGCAAGTCCCATTGTTTGATGTTATGGCCAACTACAATTGGCGTGCGACTAATCGCTCGTTTAAGCGTATTCAGTTGCGCTTCGCTTTTGTATGTTCGTATATTTCCATCTTTGAGAAATGAGAACTCTCTTATATCATCCCCATCGGATTCTATGTCAAAGACAACATAAGGAACTTCGGCTTTACAGATCTCCCATTCCTCACTAATATAATTGTTATAAAGTGAAGTCTCTTTGAAATGCTTATATACTAGATTAATTCCTGTCTCTTTTGGTAGACTGGATACAAATTGATACTTTTCATCATCTTTCATCATGGCCATGGCATCTGCCATGTCATCTATGTCAAAATCAGATATGGCGCCAACTATTTCATCTTCATCTAAAATTATTGCCAAATGAATAAAGAAGTTCTTTTTCTCTTTGGGTGTAAAAGATGGAAGAGATTCATTAATTGCCTTGATATCATTTATTTTGCGATAGCAACTCTCATCACCAGTTTTCAAGAATATCGAGAACTTCAATTCATCATTAGCAATTGAATTTTCAGCAATATACTTTGCTAATTCACTGGAGCAATTATCGCCCAATTTTATAACATCATTCCAATATGTGACTTCATGTTTAGTGTCATTTTTTGCTTTAGCGTTCAATTCAAAAATAACGCTGGGATGTTTTAGCCACTGCAGATCCTTGAAACGCTTTGCTAAATACCACCTCAAGGTCGCGTTGGGGTGGAATTTATCAAATGACATTAAACGAATAAACTCCTCATCTTGAATTGTATCAAGGAAGGTTTCGCATTTGTTATTCTCGGTATTCTTACTATTGATATAATCCCAAAAGTCCTTTCTACATTCATCTATACCAAGGAATTCTACTGAATCATGAAACTTCTTAAAGTCAAAACTATTTAACGACTCAATAAACGTTGCTTTAAAGATAGTTTTCAAAACTCCCAAATCTTCTTCAGAAGTCATTATTTGTGGAGCTTGTATGAGTAAATCGGCTATTCTCTTGTCCCTTGAAATGGCAATATTTATAACTGTATTAGATGCTTCTTCATTATCTTTGACAATACCTATAATATCTTTGAGAATAATGATTTTGCCTTCATCCGTTGATAGGAAAAAATCATGAATAATTTTTTGAAAATCAAAGCTAACGTACTTATGCCTAATTGTGCCAATAACATGAGAATAGGATCCTACATAAAGTTTTCCTAAAGTATAATTTGAAGAAATAAGTTGCAGTTTATCTACAGATAAAGCTCTTAGTTTATCCTTCTTGCCTGATGTCAATGCAAATGTAACACAATCACCGACACAAAGTTTAGTTAAACTTAGACTAGCCGAAAGGCGGAAAAACACCTCCCTCAAACGTGACTTAGCACCATCTTCTTTGTCAATACCCTGACCATTTGTAACTATAAAGCCATATCCTTCCTCTTCATCAATATAATTGACAAACCCAATATACTGAGGATCTTTCACAGTCTTTTTAATGACTGGGAAGTCAGGCAGATCAGACAAATTCAACTTATCAGCAGAAATTTTGCCAACAATTAGCTTTGATGGTATATAGATAATATCACTCATTGGTTTCTTCAATTCCTGATTGATTAAAAGCGGTTTTATCACATGTGAGTGAAATTCTCTTCTTTTTTGTATCTATTGTCATAATCTCAACATTGATAAAATCGCCTTCTGATACGAAATTCTTGATGATATGCTTTCTGGTTAAACCCATTTCTGAGATGTGAAGAAGCGCATTGAACTCTGGTTCAAGCTCTATCAAAACGCCAAGGCCTTGTTTAATTTGGACGATTTTTCGATTCAATTTTTGACCTACCTCATATTTTTCAGCCATAGATTTCCATGGATCATTATCTGCATCGATTAGAGATAATTGAATCCTATGACGCTCTTTGTCGATTTCTATGATCTCGGCATCTACAATTTGGCCAACTGCAACCACATCTTCAGGTTTTTTAGTAATATCGGTTGTAAGATAATATTTGTGGATTAATCCAGTTACACAATCATCAAAATCAACGAACGCGCCAAAATCTTTGATTGCTCTCACTTTTGCCTGCACGTGTTGGCCCACACTATAAAAGTTATCAATCGTTGGCCAAAGGTCAATCTTGCGTCTTTTAATGCTAAGCATGACACCATGTTCTTTATCAATCCGGACAACAACAGCTTCGATCTCAGACCCTATCTTAAGAGTCTTGGGTTTAATGTCATCAGATAATTCCGAACATGGAAGAACACACGACAATCTATCGACTTTAACAAATATAGCGTCTTTAAATTTAGCAGCAACTTCGCCTTTAACGATATATCCTACCTGGAGTTCTTCTATATCAAATAAATCATCCAAGCCATTGATTTCGCCATCTGACGCAGCGCTATCTAATAGAATTCCTTCTTTTATGATATTGTCGCTATCTTGAGTCATTTCATATAGTATCTTTTTGATTATAGTATGGATAAGAGTTTCTTCACAACATTATTTCTTCTTACCATATTTTGTACCGCAGGCTGGACACTTCCCGTCCTTCATTTTTTCGCCGCATTTGTAACAGAAAAACTCATTCTTTTCCCAATGTCCTGAATTATTCCTAACTAAATCCTCAAGTACAGGTGTAACTTCTCCTCCTTCGAGTTTGATGTTAGCAATGCGATGAGCAAAGTTTTCTGTTGAACAGCATGCTCCGCATTCGGGACAAATATATTGTCCATTTGGACATTGCTTAGAGTCTCGACTATCTATCGTGGCATTGCATTTTTTCCAATTAAAACAATGATTCAGATAAACAATCTGGCCATAATTCTCACACTCTTCATTCACACAGGAAAAGCCATTGGATGTATGAGATGATTGATTTGATGGGTCAATTGGTTTCATCAATTGGTGACATTTCCTGCAAGATAAATGGTCATAGAATTTCTTGAAAGAAGAGAAGAATGAGCTGATGAAATAATAGTGACCAAACTTGTTTGTAGTTCCTTTACTTGTGATATAATCAACAGGAATGTTTAAAATCCTCATAAAGTCAAGGATCGTGTATTTTTCCCATTCGCTATTTGTCCGGAAATAAATCGGCTCCCGAAAACAAGGACGGTTTTCACACCAATAAAATGGGACGCCGCAAATACGATCAACACTTGATGACAAACTTGCTTCACAAAATTGATGCACATCATAATTGCTTTCAGAATAACTATATTCCACTGGTTCCTCATCGTAAGCACGAAAGCAAATATTGAATGTCCTTGCCAAAATAAGGACATCAAGAGTATGACTTTTGCTGAAGTGTAACTCGTAAAAGTCATTGTGCTCAATTAAACTATAAGCATTTTTGTCGAAGTTAACGGCTACATATTCTTTAATAGAAGAATAATACTTGTTATTATAGTCTTGTGGCTCTTCATGTATATCACACATGTGCCTTGGGACATTGATGACAATCTCTTCTTTTTTGATGTTGACATTTCCATTGTAAAATTTGCTCAATTGCTCATGCTTATCTCCTATAGATGCGTAAACACGACCATTGCAAGAATGTAGCAAGTGAATAATATTTTCCCATTCGCTATGGTCTTCACGGCCATCAATTAGTTTTAGCATAATGCTATTATTAAGCTTTGCATCAGCATCTTCAGACCGAAGCATTAAATAGGAAAACGTAATTTCCAGCGGAAGGCACAAAGGACGGTTTCCCCCACCCAAAAGATTGTATAGACTCTCAGCATTGAGATTTAGCTTGCGCTGGTCTATGAGCTGGAAAAGTTTCTTGACAACCTTTATTTGAATATATGGAGGGAAGTCAGAGAACATTCCAGTTAAAGCGCTCATTGATGCAGGTGACTGAAAGAATACAGCCCAAATAATGGTCTTAAGTTTTGCTTTTTCGTTGTGCTGCATAACGAAACGCCTGATATTATCAGTCAACATTCTATCCCAATTACGTCTATCAACATAGTAATCAGGACGATTCAAATTCATTAGCTCAAATAGATGAATAATTAATGGGATGTTTTCTGCGGAAATGTCCATACTTAAAACTCTATTTCCTATGATAGAAAACAAGTCACATTTACTATCCTTTAATGTAGTAGCCTTCTCTGAATCCGCAAGTCCTGGTTTTTCGTACTTATCATATCGTACTAACCAGTCTCCTAATATTGATCGGCCAAAGTCTTTAATCGATAAGTTATTTACTATCTCTTTAACTTTATAGTATTCTTGTTGGGTGTCGGTATTCATATTATTCTGATTACATTATTCTGATTACATGCAATTGCAGCAGAATGTTTAATCTTTTTAGCCGCTTCATAGGCCGAAGAGTTGTTTGAGGGTTGTGAAGTAGCTGTCAGCGGTGCGGTTGCCAAAGCCGTTGATAATGGCGTTCTGCATTTCGATGTTCTCAAACGAGATGGGCTCGAATGAGGCAAGATCGTATGCCAGGTAGGACTCTTCGGGCTTGCCCACGGAGAAACCTTTATCAGCGAGTTGTTTACCAGTAAACAAGCGTGGGGCGTTGCCTTTAAGTTTGAACATCATGTACCTCTGCTTGTTGTGCAAGAACAGGTACTTGCAAGTGTCGAAGCCTTGCACTATGCGAATAGAACCAGGCCTTCCACCTGTGCGGGTGTAGTAAAACATATTCCTATGGATCTGCTTCAGATGCTCGTCGCCATTGAAGTAGCCGACCAGTACCAGCTCGTTCTCTAGGGACTTCTCTTCGGGCAATTCAGTGGCGGTGAGGTTTTGCTCTTCCTTGATGGTTTCCTTGTTAACCACGCTATCGTTGAACACGCGTTCAACTGTTGCTGGCTTATAGTCCTCCATCGGTTCAGCAGCAATGAGCATATCAATGAAGTTTTCCTCATCGCTATATATCGAGAGCCGCTGCCTTGCAGCACGTTTATTGTCAAGCAAGCCCCTCACGTTGCTGTCCAAGACAAAGTCCTCGTGGACGTAAAAGTATGGCTCAATCTCTTTCTTGAGTTGCTCATACTCTGAAATGGCATCCACTTCTTGTGCCAACAGCAAGAAGTCGGCATCCTCATAAGGGCAATAGATTTTGCCATGCAGCCGTTTGAAATTGATTTCAACGGCACGTTTCAAGCTATACGCTTCGCGAGGCTCCAGAATGGCAAAGACGTACTGCTCCTTCAGCACTTCGATGACAGCTTCACGGAACAGTTTTCTCGCCTCTTTTCGGAACGAAGTCTTAGCAAATTCGTTGCCACGGCCATAGAGCGCAAGAATGAACAGGAAGTTGATGTCATAGTGCGAGATCCACAGCGTATCACGGTCAAACAGGCGGTTGTTGAAATGTCTATTAAGGTGACGAATCGGATTGCCGTGGATGTCGAGATGGGGTTTCAGCCCCTGGTCATCAAACGAGAAATCATCGCTGTCAATCTCTGCACTGATGAAGAAGTTTGGCGTGATGTTGTAACCCTCGGTGAGAGGGTCCACATAGCCGATATAGTTCTCATCGTACTCTTTACGACGTTTGTGCTGTTCAAAGAACAAGTCGAAATCGTACTGGATGACGTTCTTGGCGTATGTGTACTGCTTGTAGATGGAGTTTTCGCCGATGGATGCTCCAATCTTGTAGTACTTACTATCGCCGATATAGTAAATCTCATCTTTACCATCAATTGGACGGTGAACGAGATCACTGTAGAGGAACAGGTGGTCAATGATTTTGCCGTCTTTCTGTTCCTTGAGTTTCTGCGGCAGGTTGTGCTGGCCGATGAGTTCGTCGATGATGGTTTCAAAGACGTTCTCAAACTTGTAGGCAAGCAGATAGTCGAGCATGTTGCTCGATGAGGAGATATGTGAAGTCTGCTCAAAAAACCTGTAGCACAGTTCCCACAGTTTCAGCGCTTTGTCACTGAAATATTTGTACTTGATTTGTTTTAGCCTTATTTCGCCATAAAAATCCAGGTATTGTTCAAACAGTGGGCCCGTAATCAATTCGTAGTTGAAGTTGATTTTGACGGGGAAGCCATAATGCTCGTTGATATAGTTGAGGATAGAGAAGAAGATGATGAGCAGTTCCTCGTCAAAGTTGATCTGCTTCTTCTTGTTCACCGGATTCATGTAGATGGGCACGTTGTCTTGCATCATCGGCTGCTGCGTGGCAATGGTCTTGCGCCAATTGATTCTATTGTACCCACTATGAATGTTCTTCACGATGAACATGAAGAAGTCCTGGTTCTCCTCGTTGAACTTGATGAGAGAGAGCAGGATGTCGATAAAGGTGTTCTCCACCTCATTCTGCGACTTGTCTATCAAGGATACTCTCTGGCGAGTCACAATCTCGCTTAAGGGATTGAGTCGCTTGAATTCCTTGATAGCACGGTATATCCATACAGACAGCTCATAAAGGAAATCGTGCTCCACATCGGTGAGCGTTTCATCATCGACGATGAGCAGCCGTTCGGGGCGGATCCTGCCGAATACCCAGTCATGGGTCGTTACCTCATCCCTGTCCATTTCTTCCTCCATGGTCTTGCGGCGTTGCAGCACCACCTTTGGCAGGAAGAAAACGCAGTCATTGGCTTCGGGCAAGAAACAATATCCTACATAGTCCACCCTCACCAGTCCCTGGTCATTGGCTGGCGGTATGCGAGGAAAGCCTTTCAAGGCATCAAGAATGGCGCTTTCCTCGTAGGGATATTGCTCAATAACAATTCTCACTGCTCTATGATTTCAATATTGATACCCCAATCCTTTTTGTTGATTGCATCAATCAGCATGGGTATGGATGGTATTGGGAATCTATCAGTTCGGTTATATGTCCAACCGTACGTTGTCACCCAAACAGAGCCACCACTATAGGATACACGTTTTGATTGATTAAACTCATACGTCTCAACAAAGTGACTCATTGTAGAGATTTCGTTTATTCCCAATGTATTCCATTCGTTGACTATTTCTTGAGGTGTCTTATAGGGATTACTGTTTACATATAGTTTCATAACCTCAAACGCTAACTCTTTGCCTGCAAATGGGCCGTCACCGTTAATGAGATACTGATTGCGTTTACCATCGCTTCCTTCCTCATCGTCGCCATCGTCTTTCACTCCTTCAAACTGTTCAATGAATCTCTTGACCAGGCTAACCTTTATCTCGCCATCCTCGAAGAACGAATTGAAAGAGTGGTCAACTTTATTCTTCTCGTCACCATCTTCACTGAATTTGAAGATGGAGTCGTTGCGTCCTACATAGTCTTTATAAATGTCACTCCACAAGTAGAATACCACTTTGGATACAAATCGTTGCATGGTGATATTTTCACCCTTAATTGGACGTACAAAGAAATAGCCAAGTTGTTTGTCTTCGCTATGAGTCAGCCTATATATACGGTCATTAACCGCCTTAATAAATCTGCCCCAATCATAGATCGTGCCATTAATATCAATCTTATTAGCTATTGTATTGCCTTGTTCATTTTTCGGCTTATATTGAATGGGAATGTATTCCCAGTCCCAACGACGCTTAAATGCGCTGTCAATCGGGAATAACGATTGGTCGCTGGTATTCATCGTAGCGATGATGCTAAGATTAGGCGGTAGCACCATTTTGGTACCGTTTTTAATCGCAGCATATTCATCGGGGAATTCAGTTTCATCAAATTCCTCCCTTAGATAAGCGGCTAAGTCTTCATCAGGCTGGATGCCATATCGGGAATAACCATCATCGTCACGGTCGAGCAATTGGAAAATGTCTCCGAAGATCTGGGCACAGTTACCACGATTGATTTCTTCAATTACCAGAGTGTAATTGCGAGGTTGTTCTTCGAGCAATCGTTTCCAAGCCATAACGTATGCCTTAGCAAAGCACTGGCCCTCGAATTTGTATGTAATATGCTTTTCTTTACCTTCTCCTACTTCAATTGGCTTGTAGCAACCAACGAAAGATGAGTAATCTGTATCGGGGTGAAAAGTAGTTCGGATGCGGTCTTCTTCACTTCCCTCGCTTTCAACTTTGAATGATTTGCCGGTTCCTGGGGCACCAAAATATATAATCTGTTTAAATTCTGGAGTAATCGCAATCTTTCGATTAGAATTTGTAACGCCCCTCATGAATGGCCACTCTCGATTTGAAGAATCAAAACTAATTGGACATTCTAATTTGATGTACGCACAATCTTTATAGAAAAGCTTGGAGAGTTCTAATGTCAGGAACCAATCTGAAGTATAATTGCTCCGATAGAACCATCCTGCCCAAAACTGATTATTATCACTCTTAATGATATAGAAAATAATCGGATCATCATTAGGGTCGTAATCATCACTTGGAAATCCATTTGATGGTTCAAGTATACTAATACGATTACCAAATGTTTGGTTCCTCAATGAGTTAGAAGAAGCCCTGCGAACTGAAATCTCAGCGTTTTGAATGCTATCCAAAGATAAGCTATGTATCTGAAAATTCCATCGGAAACCCGTATAGCCACTTGCTATGACGGTTTCTCCATAACCAAAGAACTCGTTTAATTCTTCATCAGATATAGATCCTTTGGGAAAATCTATGTATGTCTGCCCCCCTCCATTATCCTGAACTACGATATTAGAGATAGCATTAAACTCTGCTGCCGTTATCTTTCGATAAATTATACTAACTGCATTCATTTACGTAGATATATTAGGAATTCTTTAATTTGTAAACTTTTATTATTCTCGTTACTTTTAAAACGTTTATACATAATATCAGTTTTAGTGACCTCTCCAAATTGAGATAGAAAAGTCAATAAATCAGATATTTCCAAGAGTCCATCTTCACTGTAGCTCATGAAGATGTGTTTGCAATCAATACCAGTAATTATTCGTTTCAAAGAATTACGAATCTTAATTTTTGAACAGAAATCTGAATATTGGTCACGCCATGGACGTAACCCACTTTTGCCAACAGCAATTGGTTCATCGCCACGAGCAAGAGTCTCAAGTATGTGATAATTGGCGGCATATTGTCTTTTAATATATGGCGGATCTATATAGCACACATCTGCTGCCATACCCTGAGATATTTCTTCCGCATATCCTTGAATCACTTCATGGTTGATATTACTATTGTTGTCAATGTATGCCGGCACTAACTTGAGATCATCTTTTGCCCTTCCAACAAAATGTGAAAGATAATGACCATAAGTGCCTGCTATATTAGCAATATCATTCACAGAGAGAATCAATGTATGAATTAGAAGCGAATACTCCTTATCAGTAATAAATTTACTTTCATGCCAATACTTAATTGTTCCTCTGATTGCATCAATCTTAGCAGCGTTCTCCGGTGTAAAATACATTCTTGGAGAGCATCCGTTCAAAGGTTTTCCACTAGGAGAGAACTCATTAAAAAAGTAACCCTCTTTTGGAGGCAATGAGTTTAAGAAAGCCAATACTTGTTCATAATTTGAGTTGAATATCTGTTGCGCTAAAATAGGTATCTTCTCTATTATACCCTTAAAGGGAGGCTCTTCATCAAGCAGAAGATTAACTATTAAATGATGGTATGAGTATGTCATAACATCGCAAGCAGTAACACTATAGCCATGTTGGCGTAGAGCTCTTGAAAACAAGCCAGTTCCTGCCATTAAATCTATAATGGTGTGGGCAGACGGCACATGATTCCGAATTATCGAAATAATAGTGTCTGCAAGCTTTTCTTTTGAACCTATGTATCTATAACCCATTTATAATATACTTAAAAGCTTTATCACTTACTAGCCTTTTGAATGGTATAAGCTGCTGTGCTGCCTTTATTCCATCAAAGATATAATGATAGTGTTCTTTTGAGAGGCCAAAAAGTAACGCCACTTCAATTTCTATATTGGCATCTAATTTATCCGTCAATCCCTTTCTTGCAATTTGAGATACATACCCTTTAATTCGCTTTAGATGAACCTTTGTATCTGGATTCAGAATATTAGCAGAAGGAAAAGGTAAATTCCTTACAATGGACTGGCTAATGTATGGATGGCTTTGCCATTCATTGAGACCATACGCATTGATTAGAAAGTATGTGATTATACGCGAATTAATGATAGCAAGAATGGTCTCAATCGGTGTATCCTCGTTTGAAATTGGTCTGAGCAGATAAACAACTTGGTTTGTAAGCGAGTTGTCATAATCAATATTCGCTGTAATACCTACTCCAGTTTTACGTATCAGTATCTTAGGAGATTCATATATAGATTTGGATTTATAATTGATTCCGTCTATTCCAGTCTCAATGAAATGACTCTTAATAAAACCATACCTATCAATATCTTCTCCAACGATAATCTTTGAACGCCCTGCCTTTGGCTCTGAATGAACTATTGATTTTTGAATCTTAATTGAGAACTCTTTAGAGCAAGAATAGCAAATAGCTTCTTTTCTTTTGCCTCTAGGTAGTGGTTGCCATTTTTTGCAATATGGACATTGTATCACATGACCTTTTTTTGAAAGTTCTACACCTCTGCAGATCTCTATATAGTCACCAAGTGTAGGCATCGAAGATAATTGGCTAAAAAAAACCTTATTGTCGTTATCTACAAAAATATTTAGCGTATCGGTATTATCGTTAATGACCTCATTTTGAAGAACTTGATGGGACTTTTTATCAAATGTCTCAATTAGTGAGGTTTTTCCACTTATTATCTCATTTCTTTCTTCACGATTAACGTGGTAACACGAAATCAAATTGTTGTCTTCAGGTGGGGTTTTAACTCCAACAAAAATTGATGCGGATGTAAAAACGCCTTTAAAGAAGCCCTCACCAAGTTTTAGGACGACCTTCACGCTTGTATCATTAAAAATCAGATTTCGTGTCCGTTTGTGTTCAATGCTATATATAGAATCAGGAAGTATGATGCCATAAACCCCACCGTCTTTTAATTGATTCAAAATTGTCTCAACAAAGAGATCATAGACGTCAAATTGACCTTTAGCTAACTTGAAGTCACGTTTTAATGATTTATATTTAGAAAGCGATGTACCCCAAGGCGGATTACTGCAAATGACATCATAAAGTTCTATGTTTGTCAATTTCTTGATTCCACCCCAATTCTTAAGACCAAATGGGTATAAAGCATCTGTTTCAATGAAAAATGAATTGTCAGGGATATACTTTCTTGATTTTTGTATGGCAGCAGAATCTGTATCTATGCCGACATAGGTACAAGAGATTTCTTTATCATCAAGAATTGATTTTAGAGAAAGCAAAAGAGAACTATCACCTGTAGCAGGATCAAGAATGCTGAGACAATTATGAGTGCTAAACTCCAGAATTTTCACTGCGAGAAAATCGGCAAGAAAGGATGGAGTGAAGAATGATCCAATCTCTTTCCTCTTACCTTTCGAATAGCCATTATTTGATGCAGTATCTCTCATTTAATTCTATTTCAAACTACATACGTTTATAATCAAAAACAAACTCCAATGCAGTCCCTGCAGGCCGACCAAAGCCTATATAACCGCAAAGGAGTTTGCTGTATCTTGTTTAACACTTGGTCTTTCACAGGCGATAAGAATACAAGTATTCTTATTCATGAGGGCAAAAATACAACAAAATCTTTGATTTTGCGTCGAAAAATTAGTTTAATTTTTGAACTCGACCATAAATGATATCAACCATCAATGTCGACGCTTGCCGCCGGTTTTCTTGCCTCCATAACTTTTCTTTGCGCTAGAAGTCTTATGATTTCCTTTATTTGAGGTATATCGACGAGGCTTCTGTGGATGATCCATTCTACTGTCAATATAGTCTATTGGACTGCCTCCATAGCGAACATAGCGATGAGGACGCGTGATAGTTACAGGCTTGCGTGCAAAAGTAGCGCAATGGACTCCCAATCGCTCGATGTAGTTGAGCTGAATACCAGAGAAGTGCTCATTTACATAGGCTTGAGCGTTTATCTTATCCTGTTCGCTGAACGGTAAACCCCAGAAAGGTTGTTCTTCAAAGGGTGTATTAATCGCTACAGCAACTGCATAGTATTTCTCATCAGCATTCAATAATGGATGGATAAATCTTGGGAAGGGCATAGACTGACAAGATGGGCAATTATGTTTGAAACACACATTCACGCTTGTGGGATATGTGAGCTTCAAGCTCAAGAAATTGCATTCTTCTATTGAGTGAAAGTCTAATCGAACCACAACTATATTGTTCTCGTTGTAAAATGCCATAGTTTCGGGTTCAGGCTCATGAGTGAACACGACCTCAACAGCTACAATGACTTCCCCGTTCTCATCAAGAAGAGCTATGTCTGGTTTAGCTTTGCCCATGTCCAACTCCATCTTAACGGCTGATGCGCGTTTAAGCAGGTTAGCCTTGAAGAGCATACCACATTCAGGACAAGTCCATGCAATGGGAAAATCTCGATGTTTCTCAATTGCAGAGAGAAGAATTTCGTATATGCCCTCCTTTGCTGTCCTGTGGATTTCAGTTTCAGACAATCCATGACAATCACTATTCACCTTGTGACTAAAATGATTTCGGTGAGCATGTGGGCCTGTTCCTTGCTTGCGAAATGTCAATTGTTCTTTACATTTCGGGCAGTAATAGTCTTGACCTTTTTGGGCATTTTCGATGCTCACGAAATTGCCTTTACTGTCAATAGCTAAGGGATTTAATAGTTTGGATTCCATATTTATAAAAAAGCTCTGTTTGATAATTACGCGGCAAAGATACACCATAGGTGTGCCAATTCTGGGCACTAGTAACAGGAAAAATGTTAACAGGGCTATTTTTCCCTGACTTTCCCTAGAAAAGGTTGACAGATTTGAGAGCGATTAACTAAGTTGGTTTACACTAATTTTATCGTTCGCCTAAACTGGGTTGACAGTTCGGCGGTTTTATCACTGAATGGGTTTACAGCTAAAACGGTTGACAGGTTTTGAGAGCGGTGAACTGAATTGGTTGATAGGTTTTTTCTGGCTCGCCTAAACGGGTTTACAGAGATTTGAACTTTTCTATAAGATTTGCCATGCCTAAAGATGCCGTCGATTGTATATGCTCGTAGCCAAGTGCGGTGCATTGTGGCATGTCACTGGGGTCGATGACATACTTAGGTACTTCTTTGTGAGCAAATCGGATTAGGTCGTTTGCGGGATAGACCATCAACGACGTGCCAACAACAACGAATACATCGGCATTCTTGACTAATTCGATTGCTGTACTCATGCCCGAAATATATTCTCCGAATAACACAACATACGGTCGCATTTGTGAGCCATCGCCAGCGTCGTCGCCCAACTTGATGGGCGTTGTAAGCGGATATTCACGGATGAATCGAGAATCCAGGCGATTATTTGACGAACACACTTTAGTCAATTCACCATGCAAGTGAATGACATGAGAGCTACCAGCTCTCTCATGAAGGTCATCAACGTTCTGGGTGATTACGGTGACTAGATTGGTTCCCTCCAGCTCAGCAATTATACGATGCGCTGCATTGGGTTGAGCCGTGGCAAGCTTCTGCCGTCTCATGTTATAGAACTCAATAAACTCCTTGGGTGATTCGTCGAGACCGCTAATGCTGGCATAGTATTGCCATTGCTTATTGTTCCACATACCATCTTTGCCGCGAAAAGTGCTCAATCCACTTTCCACGCTTATTCCAGCTCCAGTAAGAAATACGATATGTTGGTTTGTCATCTGCTTATTTTTGAGAAAAAGGCACGGGCCGTTGGCACCCCCTTTGAGGCCCTTAGGATGGCTGATTAGCGGTGCATTAGCGACCCGCGCCCATATGGCGAGAGTCACTATACAACCCTGCTAATCTATATTGAAAGTGTCCTAAGTTTTCAAAGGGCAGGTGTATAATGGTCTTTCTTTCCCTCTATGTCTTGTCAAGCGTTGCCTTGACAAGGCAAAGATACGACATTTTTCTCAAACAGCATAATACTGTGGAGAAAATCAATAGCCCCATTGTTTAAAGCATTTAATCAATAGAGACCTTCTGGGCATCAGTTTACCTTGATGGAGAAGACTTGGATAAGTGACGAGATCACCCTTTCTATCAAGTTCGTAGAAAATCTCCGATACAGCATTGTCGAACCTTTTCTCAAGGTTGCCACATTTCAAAAATGCGTCATACTTGCCATCGATTAAATCGTCCTCTGTGATGCACAAATCTTCAAACTCATGTGTCAGATCAACAAGGAATGTACCACGTTGAGCAGCAAGTTTGAAGATATCCGGGTTGACGTCAAGGGAAATAAACATCATTCCCACATAGGGATAGGAGCGTTTTACCACATGAGAAGGTAGCCACTTGTCAAGCGGCAAGTCCTCACGATTTGGCAGCAATGGAGACGGCTCATCAAACAGGTGGGCATTCTCGACGCGGAACACGGGCTCAGGCAGTCCAAGCGACCAAATGTTGTAGTCATAAGGTACTTGCTCGACTACATCCACATAGCCGATAAGCACATCGACAGGCAAAGTGTCGGTTGCGCCGAAGGTGCCATACACCTGCTCATTGTGGATGGCCATGATCCACTCCAGGGGAGTTTGGGGGTTAAACACTGGCCTTGTCGCTCTGATGATACAGCGGCATGGCAATTCTTCTGGTGCTACATCAAGATGAAGCACGTCGCAGGCATTCGAGCAGAGA
>JAEEGL011724530.1_pt1 | contig 23407 bp, 16 predicted proteins | sample 9134231 | NCBI WGS metagenome assembly JAEEGL01 (sample SAMN16246548, study PRJNA631951) | gut metagenome | biome: gut microbiome; feature: rumen; material: fiber-attached | host: Bos | place: Iran: Karaj | collected 2018-10
CCTTTTTTTAATTAATATCTTTATTTTTTACTATTTTTATGTTATACTTCATTTGTTATTCAAAAGGCCCGCTAGCTCAGATGGTAGAGCAACCGACTCTTAATCGGTGGGTCTAGGGTTCGAATCCCTAGCGGGCCACCATTAATTTTTAAAGTAAAAAGTTCTTAAATCTAGTATTTAAGGGCTTTTTTATTGTGATACCACAATTATCACAAAATGTCATATATTTAAATTTTTTTTATAAAAAATGGCTCCTAAAAATAGACATAGTTGTTTTATTTTTTTTATATGTTATAATGATAATATATAATAGGAGGAATAAGAATGGGAATTCATGTAACAAGTGAAATTGGAAAATTAAAAAAGGTTTTATTACATAGACCTGGAAAAGAACTTCTAAATTTAACTCCTGACTCTTTATCAAGATTATTATTTGATGATATTCCATATCTACCAGATGCTCAAAAAGAACATGATGAATTTGCTAAAGCATTAAAAGATAATGGAGTAGAAGTAGTTTATCTTGAAGATTTAATGGCAGAAGTATTAGATTTAGATCCTAAGATTAAGGAAGCTTTCATAGAGCAATTTATGGATGAAGCGGGTATTAATTCTTATAAATATAGAGGTTTAGTATATAAATATCTAACGGATATTAAAGATAATAAAAAATTAGTATTAAAAACAATGGAGGGTATTCAAGTTAGTTCTATACCAAAAGTATCTAAAAAAGTTGGTAAAACTTTAGAAGATTTTACTAATACTCCAGATAAGTTTATAGCAGAACCAATGCCAAACTTATATTTTACTAGAGATAATTTTGCTAGTGTAGGAGAAGGTATAGACTTACATCATATGTATTCTGAAACAAGAAATAGAGAATGTATTTATGCAGAATATATATTTAAATATCATCCAGATTATAAATATGTGGAAAAATATTATAATAGATCATATCCATGGAGTACTGAGGGTGGAGATTTATTAAATATAAATGATCATATTGTAGCAATAGGTATATCTCAAAGAACACAAAGTCAAGCTATAGATCAATTAGCTAAAAATTTCTTTAAGACACCTGGTTGTAAGATAGATACAGTATTAGCATTTAGTATTCCAGAATCAAGAGCATTTATGCATTTAGATACAGTATTTACTCAAATAGATAAATATACTTTTACATATCATCCTGGAATAATGGGAACTCTTCAAGTATATGAAATAACTGAGGGAGATGTAGTTAATTCTACAGAAGATTTAAATGTAAAAGTAATAAATGCATCACTTGATAAAATATTGGAGAGTTTTTTAAATCATCCAGTTAAATTAATACCATGTGCTGGTGGAGATAAAGTAGCGTCAGAAAGAGAACAATGGAATGATGGATCTAATACATTATGTATAGCTCCTGGAAAAGTAATTGTATACGATAGAAACAATGTTACTAATGAGGTTCTTAGAAAAGAAGGCTTAAAAGTAATTGAAATACATGGTGCTGAATTATCTAGAGGACGTGGAGGTCCTAGATGTATGAGTATGCCATTAATAAGAGAGGATGTAAGATGGTAGATTTAAGAGGTAGAGATTTTTTAAAGTTATTAGATTTTACTCCTGAAGAGATTAATCATTTATTAAAAGTTGCAACTACATTAAAGAAGCAAAAACATAATGGCGAATCTCATAGACATTTAAAGGGTAAACAAGTTGCACTTATATTTGAAAAAGATTCAACAAGAACTAGATGTGCTTTTGAATCTGGAGCAGTTGAACTTGGAATGCAAGCTACATATATTGGACCAACTGGTTCTCAGTTAGGTAAAAAAGAAACTATTGCAGATACTGCAAGAGTATTATGTAGAATGTATGATGGTATTGAATATAGAGGATTTGATCAAACTATAGTTGAAAAACTTGCAAAATATTCAAGTGTACCTGTATGGAATGGTTTAACTAATGAATTTCATCCAACTCAAATGTTAGCTGATGTAATGACTATTAAAGAAGAATTTGGAAGCTTAAAAGGTAAAACATTATGTTTTTGTGGAGATGCTAGAAATAATGTGGGAAATTCACTAATGGTTGTGTGTTCTAAGCTAGGAATGAACTTTGTATGTGCAGCTCCTAAAGAATTATTTCCAGAGGATAAACTTGTTAAAACATGTCAGGAAATATGCAAAGAAACAGGTGGAACTATTAGATTAGAAACAGATATAATGAAGGCAACTAAAAATGCAGATGCTTTGTATACAGATGTATGGGTATCTATGGGTGAACCTATGGAGTTATGGGAGCCTAGAATTAAATTATTGTTACCATATCAAGTTAATAAAAAAGTTATGGATAATGCTAATCCTAATGCAATATTTTTACATTGCTTACCATCATTTCATAATATAGGAACCTCTATAGGAAAAGAGATTTATGAAAAATTCGGTCTTAAAGAAATGGAGGTTAGTGATGAGGTGTTTGAATCATCACATAGTAGAGTGTTTGAAGAGGCTGAAAATAGAAAACATACTATTAAAGCTGTAATGCTCGAAACATTAAAGAAATGAGTAGAATAGTTGTAGCATTAGGTGGTAATGCATTAGGCAGTAATGCTAAAGAACAATTAGCAACAGTTAAAAAAACAGCTAGAAGACTTGTAGATTTAGTTAGTATGGGTAATGAAATAATTATTACTCATGGTAATGGACCACAAGTTGGTATGATTTATAAAGCAATGGCTGATTCAACTAAAGATGATGAAGGATTTCCTTTTGCTGAATGTGGCGCTATGAGTCAAGGATATATTGGATATCATTTACAACAAGCTATGCAAGCTGAATTTTCAAAACGTAATATGAGAAGAAAAGTAGCAACAATAGTATCACAAGTAGAAGTAGATCCAAAAGATCCGGCATTTAAAAATCCAACTAAACCAATTGGTAGTTTCTATACTAAAAAAGAAGCCATGAAACTACAAAGTGAAGGTTCTGGTGTTTATAAAGAAGATGCAGGGCGTGGTTATAGAAGAGTAGTTCCATCACCGCAACCAATTAATATTTGTGAGTTAAATACAATAGAAAAAATGTTAATAGAAAAAAATATTGTAATAACTTGTGGTGGCGGAGGAATACCTGTAGTTAAAACTAAAAGAGGATATAAAGGAGTAGATGCAGTAATAGATAAAGATAGAACAAGTGCTTTACTTGCTACTAAATTAAAAGCTGATATCTTACTTATATTAACTACAGTAGAAAAAGTATCCATTAATTATAGAAAACCTAATGAAAAGAAATTAGGGCCTATAACAATGGAAGAAATGAAAATGTATATTGAAAACGAGGAGTTTGCTGAAGGATCTATGCTTCCTAAAATAGAAGCATGTAAGTATTTTATTGAACATTCTAAGGGCAAAAAAGCAATAATTACATCTTTAGCAAAAGCTGAGTTTGCAATAAGGGGGAAAACTGGTACGACCATAGAAGGAGGCAAATAAAATGGAAGTTTCAGAAGAAAAAGCAGTTAAGAAAAAGAAAAAAGGCTTCAAATATTCTAAAAAGAGAGGTCTTGCCTTATCTGCTTATACTATCATTTTGCTATTAATTATTTTCTTAGCAATACTTACACATTTTTTACCTGCAGCGCAATTTGATGGTGAAAATCTAATTGATGGTAGCGGAGTTGTTGGAGCAACACTATCACAAACATTATTAGCTCCAATACTAGGATTTGCTGATGCTATTGACATTGGCTTATTCATACTTATATTAGGGGCATTCCTTAAGATTGTTACTAAAACAGGAGCACTAGAAACAGGAATTGAGGTATTAATTAAAAAATTAAAAGGAAAAGAATTAATATTAATACCAATATTAATGTTCATTTTCTCAATAGGTGGTACAACTTATGGTATGCTTGAAGAAACAGTAGGTTTCTATGCATTGTTAAGTGCAGCTATGGTGGCGGCTGGAATGGATACAATTGTTGCATCAGCAGTAGTTTTACTAGGTGCTGGTAGTGGAGTTTTAGGTTCAACAATCAACCCATTTGCAGTTGGAGCAGCCATAGATGCTCTACCAGAAGGTATAGCAGTTAATCAAGGACAAATAATACTAATAGGAGTATTATTATGGTTAACTACATATGCATTAAGTGCAATATTTGTTACAAAATATGCTAAGAAGGTTATTAAACAAAAAGGTTCAACATTCTTATCTCTTCAAGAACAAGACTATATGGAAAAGAATTATGGTGTAAAAGAAGGTACAATTAAAAAGAATGTTCAACTTACAAGAAAACAAAAAGTTACTCTTTGGTTATTCTTATTTACTTTTGTAGTAATGATTATAGGATTTATACCTTGGGAAGACTTTGGAATTGAATTATTTGCAAAAGGAAAAATAATGACAACTATAACTGGATATCCATTAGGACAATGGTATTTCCAAGAATCAACATTATGGTTCTTATTAATGACAATTGTAATTGGATTTATTAATAGAACTGGAGAAAATGAATTTGTTGATACAGTTATAGATGGTGCTGATGATATGGTTGGAGTTATTTTAGTAATAGCAGTTGCTAGAGGTGCATCTATATTAATGACTCAAACACATTTAGATAATTATATTATCTTCAATGCAGCTGAAGCATTAAAAAATATGCCTAAAGTAGTATTTGCTCCACTAAATTACTTATTACATGTAGTATTATCAGTGTTAGTTCCATCTTCAAGTGGACTAGCATCATTATCATCTCCAATTATGGGACCTTTAGCAAAGACAGTAGGATATTCTGTAGAATCAACTCTTATGGGTATGGTTGCAGCTAATGGATTTGTTAACTTATTTACACCAACTTGTGGTGCTATAATGGGTGGTTTGAGATTAGCTGGAGTAGAATATACAACATGGTTAAAGTGGGTTATGAAAGTTCTTATTTGTATTGCCCTTGTAAATATAGTCATTTTAACAGCTACTATGGTATTCTTTTAATTAGATATATAAAAAGCACTTTAAGTGCTTTTTTATTTGTGGTAAAATTATTATAGAGGTAAAATATGAAAAAGATATTCATTATATTAATATGCTTATTATTACTAGTAGGTTGTAATAATAAAAAAGAATTAATATTATCAACAGAAGCAGGTTTTGCTCCATATGAGTACTATTCTAATGGAGAAATAGTTGGTGTTGATATAGATATTGCTAAAAAAATAGCAGAACGTTTAAATGTGAATTTAGTAATAAAAGATGTTGCTTTTGATTCAATTATTAGTGAAGTTAAAACTGGTAAAAGCGATATAGGGGCAGCTGGTATAAGTTATACTGAAGAAAGAAGTAAAGAAGTAGACTTTACTATAAATTATTTTGAATCTAAGCAAATAGTAATAGTAAATAATGATAGTTATATACAGTCATTAGATGATTTAAATAATATTAGAGTTGCTGTTCAATTAGGATCAGTTGCTGATTCTTGTTTAACAGAAGAATATCCAAATGTAGAAGTAATAAGAGAGAAAAAATTCTTAGCTGCAATACAAGATCTTAAAGATAATAAAGTAGATGCTGTTGCTATGGATGAAATTCCTGCTAAAAAAATAATGACTAATAATATGAGAATATTAGATGAACCTCTCATAATAGACAACTATGGAATGATTGTTCAAAAAGGTAATGATGAATTGCTAAAAGTTGCCAATGAAGTAATACAAGAATTAAAAGACTCTGGTAAAATAGACAAATATATGCTAGAACATACAGGTTTAGAAGAAAAAAAAGAACAAAAGAAATTAACTATTAAAGATAGATTTTATAATAGCATTATATATGATGGAAGATATAAATATATATTAGAAGGTTTAAAAAACACTTTATTAATAGCTCTTGGTGCTGTACTAATAGGAATATTACTAGGAACAATAGCATCTATATCAAGAAATATATATGAGAATACAGGGCGCTTAAAATTACTAAATCAAATATCAAAATTATATGTAACAATAATAAGAGGAACCCCATCTACATTACAACTAATGATTATATATTATGTAATATTTAAACAAACTAGTATTAACATAGTACTTGTAGGTGTACTTGCTTTTGGAATAAATAGTGGAGCATATGTAGCAGAAATAATAAGAGCAGGCATATCTTCAATAAATAAAGGGCAATGGGAAGCTGGTTATTCTTTGGGATTAAAATATTCTCAAATAATGAGTAAAATTATATTACCGCAAGCTGTAAAAAATATATTGCCGGCTTTAGGTAATGAATTTATAACTTTAGTAAAAGAGACATCAATAGGAGCTTATATTGGAATTATTGAACTTACTAAAGCATCAGATATAATAGCATCAAGAACATATGATTATTTCTTCCCACTAATAATAATTGCGATTATTTATTTAATAATAACTATTGCTTTAAGTAAGATGATTAGTGCTATGGAAAAGAGGCTAAAAAATGCTTGAGATAAAAAAATTAAAGAAAAAATTTGGTAATAAAAAAGTATTAAATGGAATAAATTTAAAAGTTGAAAAAGGAGACATAGTAGGTATAATAGGCCCATCCGGTTGTGGTAAATCTACATTATTAAGATGTATTAATTTACTTGAAAAACCTGATTCTGGAAATGTTATATTTGAAGGAGATGATTTAGTAGATAATAAATCATTTACTGAAACAAGAAGAAAGATAGGTATGGTATTTCAACAATTTAATTTGTTCGATCATATGACAGTATTAGATAATATTATATTTGCACCTGTCAAATTAAAAATAATGGATAAAAAACAAGCTACTCAAAAAGCAACCGAACTACTAAATGAAATAGATTTAGGGGATTTAAAAAATCATTATCCTCATGAATTATCAGGAGGTCAAAAACAAAGAGTTGCTATTATAAGAACACTTATTATGAATCCAGATTTAATTTTATTTGATGAACCAACAAGTGCATTAGATCCAGAAATGATAGGTGAGGTAACTAATCTAATGAGAAAGATTGCTAAAGAAGGAATGACTATGATGATAGTTTCTCATGAAATGAATTTTATTAAAAATTTTTGTAATAAAGTAATATTTATAAACGATGGAATTGTTTTAGAAGAAGGAACAAGTAAAGAAATATTTAATAATCCCAAAAATGATAAATTAAAAATATTCTTATCAAAAGTAAATTCATATTAAATAAAAAAATCATCTAATAGAATTTTATATAATGAGGAGCCATAAAGGCTCTATTTTTATGTCTACTGTTGATTTTCAACAAAATTAATTATTGGAGTCATAATTGTTATAAGGTTTTATATAACCTTTGCTCTTAATCGGTGGGTCTAGGGTTCGAATCCCTAGCGGGTCACCATAATTATTTAAACTAAAAAGTTCTTAAATCTAGTATTTAAGGACTTTTTTATTTTGGTACCACAATTATTATGTTATAATTATTGTAGTAAATATGAAAGTGAGTGTGATTAATATGGATGACTATTATAAATTAGCAGAAACTATGTATAATTATACACATAGTGAATATATTAGACTGAATAAAAGTCTAACTGCTGTAAAAGAGAGAAAAGAATTAATATTATTACTTGCTATGTTATTAAAAGAAATATGTGAAAATGAAAATGTAAGTGTAGATGACATTAAATGTATAGGCGGAGGATTTACATCAAGTGTTTATCAAATTGGAGATAAAGTATTAAAAGTTGGTGATGATAGATATTCACTAAATATTCCAAACAATCCATATATAATTAAACCTTTACTTAGAAGATCATTTGAATTCCTTGATAAATATAATGGTCGTCTAGTTCGTGAACCTCTATTTGTTGAGTTGACAGAAAGAGTAGAATTAGTTAGTGAAGATGAAGTTACAGAAGAAGATTTGTATAAGATATATAAAGCTTTAAGAGACATGAATATAGAATGGGTAGATATTAGTGCAAGAAATGTTGGTAGACTTATAAAAGATAACGAAATCCATTGGCATGAACCTCTTGATCCAGACAATAATGCTACTTTATTAAATGGTGATGCAGGTGATATTACATTAAAAAAAGGCGATTTAGTTATTATTGACAGTGATTTTATATATGAAACTGATAAAACACCTGATTTTAGACCATTTAGTGAAGATGATCAGTGGTCTTTTTATGATACACTATTAAAATTTAGAGAAAGATATGCAAGAGAAAAAAAACTAACAAAAAATAATAAGCAAAAAAAATCTTTCTTAATAGATCTTAGAACTTTGTTTAGAAGAAATCCTGATAAAGAAGAAGATCAAGGAATGAAAATTTAAATATTTATTGTAATGCTAAATTAAAATTAAATATATAAAAAAACTCTTTTATATTAAGAGTTTTATTTTTTTGAAATAGCAAATTTTATGATAGCTAACAATAATAATGCTCCAATTCCAATGTAAATGAAATACTTTTTATTATTTGGTTTATTAGTTTCTATTTCATCATTATTATCTTCTATGATATTTTTTGTAATATGTATTTGAAAGTCTTTTGTTGTACCACTTTCACTCATAGTAGTTATTTTAATAATACTATTATTAGTTAAATTAATATTATCATATACCATATAATTTGCTTTACTATCTTCCATTTCAATACTAATATTTAAACTATCTTCATTATTAATTAATAATTGATATTCATAAATATCATTACTAAAATTAATATCGTATCCTTCAATAGTTAGTTTTTTAATATTGTTATTATCAGATAGAGTAGTTGATTTATTAGATCTAGTTACATTAATAATATATTCTTTTTTATTACCATTTTCTGCTGTAACAGTTATTTTTATAATATTTTTACCTACAACAAGCTTATTATTACTAATACTAACTTTAGATTTATTACTAGTAGCAATAGGTGTAATATCTAGTTTTTCAACTGAATAACCAACTGTTACATTATATTCATAAATATTTGGATCAAATAGTAAATTACCACTTGATATAGTTAATTTTGATAGTGTAGCATCACCATTCTTAGGTTGTTCTGTTTGTGGTGGGTTTGTACTAGGATCTACTTTATTTTGTCTAGTAACATTGATTATGTATTTTCTAATATTACCATCTTCAGCTTTAACACGAATTTCAAGAGCATTTTCACCATATTTTAAGCTTACTTTTCTAGGACCATATCCATCAACAAAAGTGGCTTTATTGCTATCTAAAATGGCTCCTATTGTAATACTATCTATTTTATCTGAAACAGTAGTATTATATGTTAAAGTAGCTTTATTAAATTGAATAGTTCCACTAGAAATAGATAAACTCTTTAAATAATTATTAGTATCATATTTACTAACATATGGATTAGTTATTACTAATGCTTCTGTAAATCCATCTCCATCAGTTTTCATTTCTTTTTTAACTTTATCTATATTAGGGCCACTCATAAAACTAATTCTTATTTCATTATATTCATTATGATTTAATGATTTTATTTTATTAATAATTTCTTCATCTTTAATATCTAAATATAATGAAAATATATTTGTTTGTCTTGGATATATATAATATTTATTATTATTAATTTCTATTCTTATTGCATTTATCATATAGTTAGAGAAGAAAGTTCCTTTTAATTGATTATTATTTTTAAGAAAATCATATAATATTTTATTTCTTTCTTCTTTGCTATATTCTTTATCTAAAGTAAATTTATATGTAGGTTTAGCAACCATATTATTTTTTAAATTTTTCATTTCTTTAAATCTAAATGAAATATACATACTTTTTGTTGCTACAACTTCACCTGATGATGGACTAGATGTTTCATCTTCAGAACCTTCATCAAATCCTAAATCTAAATCTGTTTGATTTGCTGGATCATATAATTCATTAAAATAGTATTTTAAATTTGGTCTTGCTGTACTCATTAATGCAGAATTTGTATATAATTCATCAACATCAGTTAAATCTGTATATTTTGGATCTAATTTATATGACCAACCAGTATTTTTTGTTAAAACATGCATTGGGGCAGAAGTGGAAGTTCCACGAAAACTAAATCCAGTACCTCCTTCAGTAGTAATAATATAGCTTTTAACTGGGTTAATACCACCATGTCCTGCACAAAAGTTATTTGTATAATTCTGAGTATGTGTTCCATCATTACATTCTACATAAGGCATTCCTGAAGCAACTCTAACATGTCCTGCTTTAACTACCATATCACCAGGTAATGTTAAACCATATGCATTAAATATTTGCTGAGCAGAATATTTTCTTCTCATAATACTTGAATAGTATTTTTTGTGTATATCTTGTGTTATATTTTGAGAATTGCTTAATTTACCTTCTGCTCTTAAAGTGTCAGATACTTCTTTTTCTGTAAGAGATAGTCCACCAACCATTTCGACAAGATCACTACCAAAAAAAGTATATGAAGCTATATAATTTGTATTAGCAACTTCAGGATAGTAAGCAGCAGAAGCACTTGAACTACAAGATACTCCATGAAAATAAACATTTGCATTATTTAAAAATTCAATATTTGTATTTTTTAAATCTGAATGATTCTTTTTAGCTGTTGTTAAAGCACTGGCCGCACTCTCTTTTGTATTTAAAATATATATGTCTCCATTAATAGATTCACCTTTATTATGCACAGTGCCATTGCTTGATGTTTCTTTTCCTAAATATTTATCTGTTATATTGTATGAATAATAAGCTCCATTTTTACTTTTGTTTTTAGATGTTTGTCCAAGGAAAGTAAATAAAGTTCCTCTATAAACTTTAACTGTAGTATATCCTAAACCATAATATACATTATTACTAGATCCATCCAATGTAATAGGGCCTCTACCATCTGTATAATATACTATAAGTTTATTTTTTGATTCAGGTGAGACATCCCATTTAACAGTTATTTCTTTAAGCATATTATCAACTATATTATGACGTGTTAAATTTTCGGCATTATCTACTTTAATATATTGAGTTGGGTCTTTATATCCATTGTTATATAGGTCTAATGATATACTATATAATCTAAACGCACCAGCATGAGTTTCTTTTAATTCATATGGATATACTTGTATTTTAGTTATTTTTATATTATTTGGTATATTTTTAAATAAGTTTTCTGAAACTGTTTTATATTCATAAACACTATGTTTAATACTACCATTACTATCTCTAGTATAATATTTATTAACTGGAGTAGTGTATTCAAGATAGAATGGACCATATTTAGTATTATCTTCTGAATATAAATAATATGTAATAGTTTTTGCAGTATCTAATCTATAATCACCAGATTTAAAACCATAATTAATTGTAAAACGTAAGTCTTTAGTATTATTAGTAACTAAATTTTTATCACTTATATCTAAATCTAAAAAGACTGTTTCACCAGGCTTTAGAGTAGCAGTTTTTACTAAATTTCCAGTTGTTTCACTAAATGCTTGTGGTTCATTATTTATATAAAAATATGAATATCTACCATTACTATTTAAATCTTTAACTTTAACATCATCTATAGTAACTATATGACTAGAATCAACTCTTCCAAATGTTGTCCAAGGTTCATAATAATCACCTTTTTTAATATTAGCAAGATGACTTTTAAAAAATGTAGTACCATAACCAGAAGAAGTATCTAATAAATATGATTTATTATTTTCATAATAACTTTTAATACCAATTCTAAAATTACTATTTTTTTTAAGTTGTGCTTGTATTTTATCTCCATTAGTTAGAGTGTATATATTTGTCGTATCACTTGTACTAGCAAGCGACATTGAATTAACAAAATATACATATATAAATAGTGATACAAATGATACTATTCCTATTATTATTAAAAAACTTTTTTTCATATCTTGACCTCAATATTAATTATAAGACTTAAAATAATAATTGCAAATATTATTTGATTTATAGAACACATAATTTTTAACTTTTATTTTTTTGAAAAATCAAATGTTTGAGAAATTTAAACAATGTGTTATAATTTTAATATAGAAAGAAGGTCAAATATGAGTAAGAATGTAGAAAGTAAAAATAGTTGGATTTGGTCTATAGTTGGTTTTTTATTTCCAATAATTGGTATTATTTTATTTTGTATATGGAATTCTAATAAAAAGAAAAATGCTAAAATGTCTATAATTGGTGCATGTATTGGCATTGCTTTACAAGTGTTATTCTATTTAGTTGGATGGCCTCTTATACAAAAAGCAATAGTAGAGAATACTTGTCAAACATATGGAGAAGAATATCATGCTTATAAGTCAAAATATAATTGGTGTTGTAAAAACTCTGAAGGCAAAATAATAAATGCTGTTGATGACACAATTTGTCCTTCTTATGAAGAGTAATCTATGAGAAGGAAATATTTAAAATGATATATAAACGGGTGAGAATATGAAAAATAATAAATTTAAAAATATTAAAGATACTTTAATGAAAATACCCGCAATTAAAGATGATGTATTATATAGAAAATATGGTAATAATATTTATGGATTAAATTTAGGAGATAAAATTGAAACAGCTGTTGCAGATAAACTAATTAAAGCTAGAGATCTTGGAGTTCCTTTTTGTGTAATGTTTGGAAATCCTGCTATTTTTGATGGATGGGATCCATATAAAAATGGTAAATGGAATCCACCAAGAGATTATATAACTACTGAAGATATTGCTACTGATGATAATAATAGAGAAATTGAAAGACAAAATGTTTTTGCATTCTTAAGAGGTGAAGAAGTAGTTAGAAATAGTGAAAAAGGAAAAGAATTATAAAATTATTGAACTTGATTAATTTAATCAAGTTTTTAATTGTAAGAATCAAGTTTTTATTGTATACTATTAATTAGAATAGGGTGTATGTAACATGAAATATATTAGGCATAAAAAAGGATTTACTATGGTTGAGTTATTAGCTGTTATTGCTATACTTGCAATATTAGTAATAATAGTAATACCTAATGTACTTAGAATGCTTAGAAAAGCTAGAAAAGATTCTTTTATGTTGGAATCAAAGTCTTTATATAATACTGTAATGAAACAAAACTTTTTAACATCTACAGAACCTAAAATATATTCAACAGGATCACTAGATTTAAATGGTGGTAATGACCTTGAATATTCTATTACAACTAATCAACAAGGGCAAATTGTTTGTTTTCAAGTAGCTAATACAAGTTATATGTGGATATATAGAAACAATGGGGTTCCACTTACTGATGAAACAATTGTAGCAAATGAAGTAGAAGTTGCTGATAGAGACCCAGAAGTAATTATAGATTGTACAGGAGCTCAATCATTTGATACTACAGTTGCTGCTACATTTGGAAATAGTAGTAGTTGGTGGGAAGGCAAAACTCCTAAAAGTGCTATAGAAAGAATTGTATTTACATATTCATATAATTCAAAAGATTATGATGAAATGTTCTATAGTGACTTAGAAAAAGTAGGTGGATTAACTACTTATGTTAAAGATAATGTTGCATACATAGTTATAAATAGAAATAAGAGAAAGAGTAAGGCAATTAATATGCCTGAAGATTCATCTGATACTTTTGTTGGATTTACTAATTTAAAAAATATCTCAGGTTTGAAATTATTAAATTTTAGTAATGTTACTAATATGGATAATTTCTTTGGTAGAATGGATAATGGAAATATAGTAGGTAATTTGAATTATATAAATGGTTATGAAACATTTGATACTTCTAATGTTAGAAGTGCTAAATATGCATTTGCAGGAGTAAATACTTCTTCAATAAACCTAAGTAATTGGAATACTAAAAGTTTACAAGATGTAACTAGAATGTTTTATAAATCTAGTGCATCTGTAATTGATTTATCTGGATGGAAAGTAAACAATATATCACATTTTAATGATATGTTTGCAAGTAATAATAAATTACAAAGTGTTAGTTTAAATGGTTGGACAACTAAACCAAGTGCTGATTATACAGGAATGTTTAATGATTGCACTAGTTTAGTATCTATTACAGCTAGTAGTGGATTCAATGTAAGTAATAATAATATAGTTATGTTTAAAAATGATACTAAGTTAATTGGTGCAAGTGGAACAACATTCTCAACTGATAAGAGTTCTTATGCAAAAATAGATGGTGGAACATCAAGTCCTGGATATTTTTCTACAAGTACTGCTGATGGAGTAGTAGCTGCTAAATTATATAATTCTGGTTCTGTTTCAGGATCTTATACAGATTTAACAAAAGATGGTTCTGTACCACCAGATTGGAATTATTATAGTGGGGCAAGATTACTTGAAGTTAGTTTATATTCTATGAAAACAGGATCAACTAAAACATTAGAAATATCTGTTCCTGCGGGTATGTATATAGTAAGTAATACATGGACTAAGAGCGGTAATGGTATATCAAGTGTTAATTTTACTAAACTTGCTAATCAAGGAACTGGTTCTTATTCAAATGCACAAACTGGTACTTTAAAATATACATTTAATGAATCTGCTACATCAAGTACTGTTCAATTATTAGTAATGTTTGATCCAGTTATATGGGATAAACATAGAAAAAATGCTAGTAAAATGGGAACAGATAATATGACAGCTTCTCCTTCAATAGTAGTTAATTATAATAATGGAAGTGCCGTTAGAAAGATATCTAATATTCATAGTGCTGTAGGTGTAGGAAATAATAGTGATGGAATGGGTTATACATTCTATTCATGGAACTATAATAGTAATATCTATGTAGATGATGCTACTAGAGTACTTGGAAATATTTACTTATTATCAAGAGATCAATCTGCTTTATCATATTTCTATAAGAAGATTACATATGAAACATATGCAACTTTTGTAAATACAAGTGGTCAAACTGTTCGTGCTAAAGTAGAAAATGATTATTTACCACCTGAATTAAGTTCTAGCGGTGTGAGTGTTAGTGCAGATAATTTATTAACTGGTGAATGGTCAAATATTTATTTTAGAAGTTCGGCTGCATTTCCAAGAGCAAAATATACTGTAAAATCTAGTGATAATCCAAAAATTGGATCTAATTTAACTGTATATATAAATGCTTCAGTTACAACTTTATCTGGTCAAACATATAAATTTGATCAAAAAGTATTAAAGTATACAATTAAATCAAAAGATTTAGATATAACAGATTTAGGTGTAGGTAGTTCAAATATAACTTCTCCAAAAGAGTCTTATTATGAAGGCTCTGGATACACTGGTATGCTTGGAATATTTACTATGTATAATAAAGGTTATAATGCCATTGAAGATATTAAAGTAATATTTAAATATGATACTGGTACTTCATCTGGAAGTGCCCCTGGAATGAAAGTAATGGCAGCAAGACCATTCTTACAAAAAGGACAACAAGCAACAGCAAAAATTACTATAGTAAATGATAAAGGTCAAGAAAGAGAAGATACAAATTATACAATTACTAACAAAACAGGCACAACTGATGGTGCTTATGTATCAGCAGCCTCTGTTGCTAATCATTTGGGATTATCTGGAAATTATTATTTAAAGAGAATTGAATACGTTATTCCAAAAATAAATGGATATGACTCAAGTACTGGTAGTACAAATTACCTATATCATAGTGGTGGTAATGCATCACAAACTAGTGGCGGTAACTTTATGGGACTAATATCTAAGGCATCTACTTCAAGGTGTGAAGTTTATTATAAGCAAAATGGTGATTATAAATTATACAAAGCTGTAGAGTCTAAATCAAATGTTACAGATACACCTGCATTTAGTGGATATATAAGTAAAATAAATACTCCTCTTGGGACAGAATTTAATGCTGGAGATGATATAGAACTAGCTATTAATGTAGGAGCTGTTTCATATCCATATACAAATACTCAAGCATTTAGTAAACCTGAAGTATATTTAGTTTTACCATTTGGAATTAATATAGATAGTGTAATTATTAATAATTCTGCTACTTCAACTACTACAGAGGTAGACCCAGTGGTAACAAGAGTTAAAACAATTAGTATCGGAGATGTATTAAATAATGTATATAAGATTACTACTTCTAAAAATACTTGGTTTGGATATCTTAATATTGGTACAAACTCAGTTGGTGGAGGACCTTATACTAGCAAATGGTTTAGAGTTAAATTAACAACTGATATATCTATGGAATATACAAGTTTTAATTTAAGAGATAGTGTATATTTTAAAGATGCTAATGGACATATATCTATTGGTGGATCTTATGCTAAAAACTCTATAGCTGATCAATATGATGTTGATAATGATGGTTCTACAACAGATAAGTTTGGTACTACTGATAATGCTAATCAAATAATTAAAATATATTCAAGTGGGGATGATGAGTAGTATGAAGAAGATATTAATTACAATTATTTGTTTACTTTTATTAGTAGGTTGTAAAGATAAAAAGAATAATGAAACTACAAATAATAGTTCTAAACCTAAAGAAGAAATAATTACTGTTAAATCAAATAATGGTGCATGGACTAAAGTCCCTGATACTTTTTCTGATTCATTAACTAGAAAAGAATTATTTGGTGAACATTCAATTTCTATTCCTAATTGGAACAGAGAAGTAAAAAATAATTGCATAATATTTAACAAAGATAATGTTGTTCTAGTAATGCTTTATGATAATAGTAATTATACTAATGAAACTATTAGTGGTTATACTAAAACAAGTAGTAAAAAAGTAGCTTTTCGTTCTTTCAATACTAATTATGAAGAAGGAACAGTAAAATATAATAAAGAATCTTATAATTATATTTCATATTATATAAATAACGAAGAAATCAAACTTAAATTAATTGGAATATCTGAAAATAATAAGATAAAAGAATTAAATGAAATGCTTAAAGAAATGATAGAATCTTTATTAAAAGATATGGGTTAAAAAGTCTCAAATTGAGACTTTTTTATTTATAATAATTTATTTAAATGATATAATGTAATAGTAAAGGAAAGTAAATTATGTACGAACAAAAATATATTGATTCTATAGGTGAAGATTATTTAAGAGATATATTACTTGGAAAAATATATTATCTTTTTAATATACATAATAATAATTCTAAGGATCAACAAATATATTTTGCTTTTCAACACTATTTAATAAAATGTTATCTTAATAATTATCAAGTAGATGAATGTAAAAAATTTATTAATGGATATTATAATGATTATCATAAATATCCTCACTTATTTTGTGATAGTCCATTTATAGATAATAAAACTATTAGTAATATAGTTAAACCTGATAAGAAGGATTTAATATATAAATTTAGAGATAGTTATTTTGAAGGCAGAGAAATAAAAGACATAATTAAAAAAAGAACAAAAGGTGATTATCTAAATGCAGAAGAATTAAATCATTATTATGCTACTTTGATATATTATTTAAAAAATAGTAGTAAAAAATATGAGCAAATTATTAAAGATGAAGTAAAAAGAATAATGGAATATAATATTAATGGTTTGAGTGATATGCAAGTTAAATTTTATAGTCAATATGTGGCATATTATGCTAGACATTCATATAAATATAATATAACAGTGATGGTTGGAACAAGTACTAATAAGGGACTATATGGATATCAAAATTATGATTATATATTTATAAATAAAGATGCTAACAAAGATTTATTTAATTTAACTGAAACTGTATGTCATGAAGTAAGACATTCTATTCAATATCATCAGTCTGTTGAACAAAATACTAAGGCTGCTTTTGAAATGTCTCAGTTTAGATTATTTTGTAAATATTTAAGTACTGCTGATTATGATTCGTATCATAAGAATTATACATATTCTACAATAGAACAAGATGCTGAAGAGCATGGTCACTTAGATACAACTATATTTTTTGATATGTTTGATAAAAAGATTCTTGGTAATATAGCTCGTGATAATAGATTAAATGTAGTTAGAAAAAGACCTCATTATAGATTTATGTTAGATAAAAATAATAAAGCTCAACCATTTGATGATTTTATTGTTAATAATATGGATATTATTATTTTAAAACATCCTGATGAGATTAATAATTATCCAGTACTTAGAAGAATATATAATTCTGATGGAACAAGAAAGTCTTTTGAAAAAATAGTAACAGGAAAAATAAATGAAGGTTTTGATGATAGGGGAATACTTGATAATTATATTGTTTGTGATATTAGAAATGGTGCTTTAGATAATTATGATTTATCAAATAAAACAGCAGAAGAAGTTAATCAATATATGCATGTAATAGCTAATACATATAGAAATGCTGCTTGTGAATTTTTAGAATATTGTTATGATGATAATAGTAAAATAAGTAAAAATCAAATGGTATTCACAGTTAATAATTTATTAGTAACCATGCATAAAATACTAATTTATGTAGATAATAATTATTTAAAATTAGATACTTTATTTGGAGCAGGTAAAAATGAGAATATGTTTGATATGATTTATGATTTAAGAGATTTTGATATAAAGAAAGTTAAGAATCAAAATATTATTAATGAACCTAGTGTTAGACAAAATATAGTAGGTGTAACTAATTTAATTAAGAAAATAGTTAGAAAATATAATGCTAGTCGTATGAATTATGAATTAGGAAAAGTACATCCATATATTAGAAATGCAATTATTAATTTTAGTGATATAGGTCAAATTAGATTTGAGGATTGGTTTAAAAAATATGTTGAAAAAGCTATGGATTCACACCAATATGTTTATTATAATAACAAGAGATGGAAAATATCAGAATTAGTATCATTTTGTGCTAATTATTATATGCAACTTAATGAGGTTAATTCTAAACATAGGTAGGGAGAGATTATGAGTAAAGAAATAAAAGAATTTTCTGAAGATGATGGTATTAAGGAACTTGGAAAAGGATTTTCTAAAGCAGAAGAAATACTTGAAGATAAAGATAAATTAGAGAAGTTTTTAGATAGGTTAGAAAATAAATTAAAAAAAGTACCTGTTGGTGGAGAAATATTATCTATGGTACCTGTACTAATTTCTATGCTAAGAAGTTATTTTAAAAGAGAATATAAAGATATACCAATAGGAACACTAATATCTATAATAAGTGCATTATTATATTGGTTAGCTCCTGCTGATGTTATACCAGATGTTGTTCCTGTTACTGGATATGTTGATGATGCTACAGTAGTAGCGGCTTGTTTAAAACTTATAAATTCTGATTTAAAAGAATATAAAGAATGGAAAGAAAAGAAATAAAAATCATTGACTAGTTAATGATTATATATTTGATTTAAAAATAATATTTTAGTATAATTATTCATAGAATAGGTGATGATATGAAAAAGAAAGGTTTTACTTTAGTAGAATTACTTGCAGTTATTGCTATATTAGCATTACTTGTTTTATTAGTATTGCCAAGAGTAATTAAGCTATATAAACAATCACAAAAGAATTCATTCTTAGTAGAATGTAAAGAAATAATAGAGACAGCTAAAAAACAATGGTTTAATGAAAATACGAGTAATCCTGCTGAAAAAGTATATTCTAGATGTAATGATGGATCTTGTTCAGTAGTATTAGATATGACTGGTAGAGAAAGTATTGAATACTATGTAAAATTAAATCAAAAAGGTGAAATACAAAAAGTATATATTACTGATGGAGTATATCAATATATTGAAGATAATGGTGAAATACTAAATAATATTAATGCAGAAGATGAAGATGACTTATTAGAAGAAGTTCAAGAAATAGTTGAATTAAGTGAACATGCAAAAATTACAATATCTGAAAATAAAGTTGTTGTAAATGATCAAGATATTACTGCTCCTAGTGCTAGTAGTGGAAATAATACTCTTGCAATACCTTATAAGTGTATTAGAGCAACTTCATTACATACTGAAGTATGCAGAGAAACTGTTGAACATTGTAAAGGTTCTGGATATACTACAACTGGTAAAATGAAAACAACAACTATTACTTATGGAAAAATAGGTACAAGAGGAAAATTAGAAGTAGGAGATGCATTTGACTGTGATGTAAATGGTGATAGAAAGTTTGATTCTGAAACTGAAAGATTTTATTATGTAAGTGAGTATTATGATACTGATAAAGAAGAATTTGTTGATGATTATGTAGCACTAATATATTATGCTAATGTATCAAATGGATCTATAAGTAATACTTTCCAGGCATATGATTCAGAACATAAAAATTATCTTGGACCAAGAACTGCAGTACAACATTTGCCATCTATTAGACAATGGTCAAATATTAGATTAAAAACAAAAGATAGACAAATATTTGCAGGTGAGAAAAATACTAAAAGATATAATTATCGTAAGACTGCTTTTGGTGATTTAGGAGTTTTTTCTTATAAATACAATGGTGTAGATAGAGCAGCAAGACTCTTAACTGTACATGAAGTTATGAAATATTGTGGAGATGAATCACAGAAGATACTTATAAAAACTGATGAATTAGGAAAATGTATATTCTTATATGAAAATACAAAATTTGCATATAATGATATGAATAAAAAACCAAATAATGGTTTTTGGTTAGAAACAGTAAACTATAAAGCTGGAAACAATAATACACAAGATGCTATTACTGTAAATTCAAAAAGTAGAAATTTTGTATTTTATAGAACTAATAATCAAGCAAGTGATGGTGCTAAATTATGGGTAAGACCTGCTATAGATGTTAAAATAAGTGATATAGAATTTTAAGACTACTTTTAGTAGTCTTTTTATTATGTAAATGATATAATTTTTATAGAGATGATTATATATGTTTGTTTTATTTTTAATACTTATTATTTATTTGTTATTTAATATTAAATATCATAAAAATATTGATAAAGATTATTTAAATAAGAATAATACAGTTATTGTTAATGCACTATTTGTTATTATTGTTTTTTATAGTCATTTTTCACAATATATTGGTAGTGACTTTATGATATTTGATAAATACTTTTTTACAATAGTTCATAAAATAGGACAACTTATGGTTACAACATTTTTATTCTTTTCAGGATATGGAATATATGAGTGTATTAAGAATAAAAAAGATTATATAAGTAAATTTGGAAAAAATAGATTTTTAAAAACATATTGTAATTTTGTATTTGCAGTTTTATTATTTGTTTTATTAAATTTAATTATAGGAAATAAATATAGTTTATCTGATAATTTATTATCATTTGTAGGTATTAAATCTATTGGTAATAGTAATTGGTATATGTTGGCTACTTTTGAAATGTATGCATTCATTTTATTTGCATTTAATTTATTTGAAGATAAAAAGAAATCTTTAATATTAGTAACAATATTATCTATTGCTTATAGTTTAGCAATATCATATTTAAAAGAACCATATTGGGGAAATACAGTACTTTGTTTCTCAGCAGGTATGTGGTATTCATATTTTAAAGAAGATATAGATAAAAAAATTAAGAACAAGAATTATTTATTATATTTGGGATCAACTATTATAATATTTTTATTATTGTATTTTTCTAAACATTTCTTTAAAAGCATTATAGTATTTAATTTTACATCAATATTCTTTGTATTAATAATTGTATTATTACTTATGAAATTTAGTTTAAAAGGTAAATATTTAATTAAAATAGGTGAACTTACATTTTGGATTTATATATTACAAAGATTACCTATGATATTCTTTCAAAATTATGGTTTAAATAATATATTATATTTTTATATATCATTTGTTATAACAATAATATTAAGTTTAATTATAAATAAATATACAAATATGTTTTGGAATAAAGTATTAAAAAAGTAACTATATAGTTGCTTTTTATTTGATATTATTCTCTTTTATAGATATAATTAATTTAAAGGATGGTTTATGAAAGGAGAGTAAAATCATTTTAGCGCCTGGACTATTAATAGTTGACGAGGATAGTAGTTATCGAAATATTCGGCGGGTTCTACTACGGATAAGTGATTCGTTAGATATATAGTAAAAAGTAAAATCAAAATTATAACAGAGATATATATCAACACTTAATTTTTTGTATTGGAGAAATTTTATGTGTGGAATAATAGGCTATTTAGGAAATAAACATCCAAAAGATGTTCTTTTGAGTGGCTTAAAAAACTTAGAGTATAGAGGATATGATTCTTCTGGAATAGCTCTTATTAATAAAACAACCACTCAAATAATTAAAAGTGTTGGTAAAATATCTGAATTAGAAAAGAAAATTAGTTCATGTGAACTAATAGATTCTAAAGTAGGTATAGCACATACTAGATGGGCAACTCATGGAGAGCCTAATGAGACAAATGCTCATCCGCATAAAGTTGGTAAGGTTACAATAGTGCATAATGGTATTATTGAGAATGCTAGTACTCTTAGAGATAGTTTAATTAAAGAAGGCATTGAGTTTAATAGTAGTACTGATACTGAAATAGTAGCAGCTCTATTAAATAAATATTACAAAGGTAATATGGTTGATGCTATTAACAAAACTATTAAAGTAATTAAGGGAAGTTATGCACTAGGAATAATATGTGATGATGAACCTGATAAATTATATGCTGTAAGATGTGAATCACCACTAATATTAGGGGTAGGAAAAAATGAATATTTTATAACTAGTGATATAGGAGCTATAATTTCATATACTAGAAAATATGTTTTACTAGGAGCTAATGAAGTAGTATCTATAGATAAAAACGGTTATAAAATAACAAAAGATAATAAAGAAGTTAAAAGAGAAGTTAATGTAAGTGAATTAACTAATGAATCAGCTGATTTAATGGGTTATGAGCATTATATGATTAAAGAAATTATGGAAGAACCAGTTCTTGTAAATAATTTAATTCAAAAATATGCTAATAATTTAGAAAAATTACCAGATTTAAGTAAATATAAACATATTCATATAGTTGGATGTGGTAGTGCTTATTATGTTGGTATGGTCGGCAAGAACTTCTTTGAAGATGATGGTATAGATGTACAAATAGATGTAGCATCAGAATATAGATATAGAAATATTAAATATTTAAAAGATACTTTAGTTATACTTATAAGTCAATCAGGAGAAACTGCTGATACAATAGCAGCAATGAGAATGGCTAATTCTAAGAATGTAGATACACTTGCTATTGTTAATGTAGATGGATCTACTATAGCTAGAGAATCAACATATAAAGTACTTATTGAAGCTGGTAGAGAAGTTGCAGTAGCAACAACCAAGGCTTATATATTACAAGTACTAATATTAAGTTTAATATCATATAAACTAAATCCCGATGAAAAATATCTTGAAGATTTAAAAAGCTTACCTGTACAATTAAAAGTATTATTAGATAAAACAGGTTTTCATAAGAAACTTGCAGATAAAGTATATAGAAAGAAAGATGTATTCTTTATTGGTAGAAAGATTGATTATGCTATATGTATGGAAGGTAG
>JAEEGL017164362.1_pt1 | contig 23407 bp, 22 predicted proteins | sample 9134231 | NCBI WGS metagenome assembly JAEEGL01 (sample SAMN16246548, study PRJNA631951) | gut metagenome | biome: gut microbiome; feature: rumen; material: fiber-attached | host: Bos | place: Iran: Karaj | collected 2018-10
GAATTCTTTAAACATGGATGTCCTCCTCATGGTGGATTTGCTATTGGAGTAGATAGACTTACAATGTTACTTCTTAATCTTCCATCACTTAAAGAATCGATGTTCTTATTTAGAGGACCTAATAGATTAAACCCTTAATTTAAAAAAAGACTTGAAAATTACGTAATTATGTTGTATACTTAATTTCGTAATTCGAGTTGTCCTCGTAGCTCAGCTGGATAGAGCAACGGCCTTCTAAGCCGTCGGTCAGGCGTTCGAATCGCCTCGAGGACACCATTTTAGAAAGTTAAAATGCCTTATAAACACTGGTTTTAAGGCATTTTTTCTTTTTTCAACACAAACACTTAATTATTACAAACTATCACAAAATATTACAATTTTTGGCACTTTTATAGGCACTTTATGATGTTTTCGGCACCTTTTTGGGCACCCATTAAAAATAGCGCAATCATCGATAAATAAAGGCGAAACGCACAATTAATAATAATAAAATGGGAGCAATATGGCACCTTTGTTAAAAAAACATCATATTTAAAGAGATTTATAATCTCTTTTTTACATCATATTTATAAAAACTGGAAGAAATTATTTTAAAAAATATTTTTTTCCAGTTTTTGTGTTATAATTAATAATGAGGTGTAATATGAAAGAAGAGATGACTATCGATAGAATAAAAAAATTCTTTGAAGAATCTAGAATTAGAAAATATAACAATAAACTTATAATTCGATTTTTAGAAGATAACATCTATGAAACTTTCATAACTCCTAAATTTGATATTATAAATGATTATAAAGATTTTAATACTGATTTTGACAATTGTTTAAATGATTTATCAAAGAATGCAAAAGATATATTAATTCAGAAATATGGTATGATTGATGGCAAACCTAAAACAGCTTCTGAAATATCATTTAACAATAAATTAAGTACAGATGGTGTAGGAACTTCAGTTAGAAATAGTATTTTGTTTTTAAAGAAAAGCAAGAAAATAGAAGAACTTAAAAAGTATTTTATTATTCATAAATCATATAATGAAGAAGCAAGACTAGAAAATATTAAATATATTATAGAATTTGCTAAACAGCTAGAGGGGGATAATAAAAATGATTAAATATCAATGTAAGAATTGTAATGATTTAATATGTGATACAAGCGTATGTCCTGTTTGTGGTAATAGAGCATATGTTTATAAATCAGAAATATTCTATTGTAATAATTGTAAAACACCTATTTATGACGAAATATGTCAAATTTGTGGTAATAAAGGTGTTTATCTCGGAACAGATGTAAGACCTGTTTTTCCTGAAGAAAGACTTTTAATAGAAATTATTAATAATGTTCCTATGAAATATGCCGGTAAGTCAATTTGGTGTACTTCAGGCAGTAATTATTACATTGATGGGAAAAAAATAAAATTCAAACTAAAAGATGCAGCACTAAATTGTGATCCTGAAGTAATTAGAAATGAATTAGATAAATATAATGAAGCTAATAGAGAATATGTAGAATCATTTTATGAACATCCTTCTATAAAGAATTTTGTAATAGCAAATGCTTCACATTTAAATGAATTAGAATCAGAAGCTCATAACTTTATAAGAAAATGTGCAAGTGATTATGATTATGACACAATGTTTGTTTCTTTTTCTGGTGGAAAAGATTCTTCTGTAACAAGTAATTTAGTTATAAATGCATTAGGAAAGCCAAATATAATACATATTTATGGTGATACAACACTTGAATATCCTGAAACTGGTGAATATTTAAATGAATTTAAAAAGCATTTTCCTAATACTCCTATGTTAGTTGCAAAGAATAAAGATCAAAATTTCAATGAGTTATGTAAAATTGTAGGTCCACCTAGTAGAACAATGAGATGGTGTTGTACAATTTTTAAAACTGGTTCTATAACAAGAAAAATAGAAGCTACTTTTAAAAATAAATTAAGAATTTTGTCATTTCAGGGATTAAGAAGAATGGAATCGATTGCAAGAAGCAAATATGATCGTGTTAGTGATGGTGCAAAAATAACAAAACAAAAGACAATTGCTCCAATAATTGATTGGCTCGATTCTGATGTGTGGTTATATATTCTAACAAAAAAAATTCCATTTAATAATGCCTATAGGAAGGGATTTTCTAGAGTAGGTTGTTGGTGTTGTCCAAATAATGGATATTGGTCTGAATTTTTATCAAGTATATATATGCCTAGTCAATTTAAAGAATTCCATGAACTATTAATTGATTTTGCAAAACAGGTTGGTAAACCTGATCCATGTGATTATGTTAAATCAGGTGGATGGAAAGCAAGACAAGGTGGTAATGGATTAGATTATAGCAAGAATGCTCTAATATCATTTAAACCTTGTGTTTTAGAAGAAAATACAATTAATTATGAATTAAATAAACCAATTACACCACAATTGTATGAATTGTTTAAACCATTTGGTATTTTAGATTTTAATATTGGAAATAAAAGATTAGGTGAAGTTTATATTTTAGATAAAAAAGATAATCAACCTTTATTAAAAATAAAAGGTAAAATTGGTGATAATCTTGTTAAAGTTACAATATTAAGAATTAATAATAGATTTAAGAATAGAAAATATGCGGAAATGCTTGTAAGATATCAAATAACAAAATTTCAAACATGCATAGCTTGTAGAGCATGCGAAAGTGTTTGTAAGCATAATGCTATTTCTGTAAAAAAAATTGAAACATCAGAAAAATTTGAAATTGAATACAAAATAGATGAAAATAAATGTGTTGGATGTTTTGAATGTATTACTCACTTTGATGGAGGATGTTATTTAAAAAAAGTCTTAAGAACAAAGCAGGGAAAGGATGAATAACACAATGGAAAAAGTTAAAATGAAAAGACATGAAAGTTTCTCAATTAGAGAAGGGTGGCTCACTAAGGGATTATTATCCTTAAAAAAAGATAATAAAGTTTTTTCATCACCTGATTCTACTGACATATTGGGTATTGGAACTAACATGGTTAAGTCTTTGAAATACTGGATGTTTGCAACATGCTTGATTAAAGAAGAAAAAAAACAATTAGAAATAACTGAATTAGGAGAATTGATATTAAAATACGATCCTTATTTTGAAGATGAGTTTACATGGTGGATTCTTCATGTTTTTATGATTTTGAATATAGAAGATGCATATATATTTAATTGTTTCTTTAATAAATGCAACAATAAAAATTTTTCAAAAAACGATTTATATGATACTATTTCATCTGATTTAAATTCAAAAAAATTAGAATATAATTCTAATATTTTACAAGATGAGATAAACATGGTAATAAAAACTTATTGTATTGATGAATCAAATGATAATCCTGAGAATAATTTTTCATGTCCTTTTTCTGATTTGGAATTATTAAAAAAGAATAGTAAAGACAATTATGAAAAAATAAAACCAGATTATAGAAAATTACATTATTTAATTGTTTATTATTTAATTGAATTAGTTATGGGTAACCGTGAATATATTAGTATAGATGAATTATTAAGAGTTGAAAATGGTCCAATTAAAATACTAAATTTAGATAAAAATCTATTAAATTATTATTTAGACGATATGAAAAGAATGGAACTAATTGCAATTAATAGAACTGCTGGATTAAATATGATATATATTCTTAAAACTAAAAATATCTCAGAAATATTCGAAGATTATTTTGCTGGAGGAAATTATGAAATATAATGGATTAATTAGTGTTAATGAAAACTTTCAATATTCAGTGAATTTGCAATTTGATATTAACAATATAGAAAAAGTAAGTAGATATATTCCAACAAAAGATGGTTGTGATGTTTTAAAAGTATATATCAATAGTATTTTAAACGGAAAAAATAGAGCAACAACTTTAATTGGACCTTATGGTAAAGGAAAATCACATTTATTACTTGTTCTTTTAATGATCATTTCTGATTATGATAAGAATGACTCTATTGAAATTAATAAATTTATAGAAAAAATTAAACCTGTTGATAATGAATTATATGACTTAATTATAGATTTAAGAAAAAAACAAATTAGGTTATTACCAGTTATTGTTAATAGTAATTATAATGATTTAAATCAAGCTTTTTTATTAGGCCTTACAGATGCATTCGAAAGAGAAAAAATAGAAAATGTTGTTACTAATAATTATTATAGTGTTGCTTTAAATATAATAGATGATTGGGAATCTAATCATGCTGATGTTTCAGATGATATTAAAAATTGTTTAAAGAATTCTAAATGTTCAATGTCAGAATTAAAAAAAGGATTAAAAATATTTTCTAAAAAGCATTTAGATATTTTTTCTGAGGTATATAGATGTATTACTCGTGGTCAAAAATTTAATCCATTAGTTAATACTGACATAGTTAAAAACTTTAAAGATATAACATATGAGTTAAATAAAATTGGATATAATGGTATGTTCATTGCTTTTGATGAATTTAGCAAATTTTTAGAATCTAGTGATTCTAATCATATAATGTCAGATCTAAAACTATTACAAGATTTTGCAGAATTGGCTGATAGAACTGGAAAAAATGAACAAATACATCTTAGCTGTATAACTCATAAAGGTATTAGCGAATATACCGATAATAATGATGAAAAAACCAATGCATTTAAAACAGTTGAAGGAAGATTTAAAAATATATACTTTAATAGAAGTATGGAACAAAACTATGAAATAATATCATATGCACTTGAAAAGAAAGAAAAGTATGATAAATTTATAGAAACTTTTATTGAAAAGAATGCAATGTTTTATTTAAATATTAAAGAATTAAATGCTTTTAAAAATGTAGATAACATTGAAAAAATATTATTTAAAGGATGTTTTCCTTTAAATCCTATTACTTGCTATACATTAATAGAATTATCCGAAAAAATTGCTCAAAACGAAAGAACTTTGTTTACATTTTTAACTGATGATGATTTAGATGGTTTAAAAAGATTTATCAACACAGAAAGTGATAATTTATTTAGCATTAATAAGATATATGATTATTTTGAAAATGTTGTTAAAAATTCAAATGATTCAAATATAAAGCAAATATGGGTAAAAGCAGCAAATGCTTTAAAAAAATCAATATCAGAAGATGCATCAAGAATTGTAAAATCAATTGCTATTATTTATATGGTTAATAATTTAGAAGAGTTATCTACAGATGATAACACTATCAAATTATCATTAATGATGGATGATTCAAATTATAATAAAGCTGTAGATGAATTAATAGAAAAAAGTATTTTAAGAAGAAAAAAAATAACAGAAGAATTAGATTTTGCATCAAGTTATAGTAAAAAAATAACAAATGAAATCAAAGATCTTGTTAATACACAATTTGCAGATATAAATGAAACAGATGTATTAACAGAGGTAATTGGTAAATGGTATTCATTACCAAGAAGATATAATGAAGAATTTAAAATAACTAGATTTTTTGAAAATATATTTATAAGTGAAAATGAATTGATGAATTTATCAAGTGTAGATTATTTAATAGAAAATACAGATAGTGATGGATTAATATTAAATTTAGTCAGAACATCTAAAGATATTGATATACTAATTAATCACTTTAAAAAGATTTCTAATAATAAAGTTGTTTTAAAAATATCTAAAATTTGTTTAAACAAAAAATTCTTAAATTTATTAAAAGAATATGATGCTATTGATTATATGATTAATCAATCAGAATTATCTATGGATGAAGATAATGAACTTGTTATTATAAAACAAGAAGTATCAAATGCAATTAAAGATTCATTCAAGTTTTATTATTCTTCTGAAAATATCCAAGAATACATTTATGGTAAAGAAGAATATGAACATATTCAAAATATTAGTACATTGTTATCTTCAATATGTGAAGAAGTTTATTCAAAAACACCAATAGTAAATAATGAGTTAATTAACAAAAATACATTATCAGCACCTATCAAAAAAGCAAGAGATATTGTAATAGAAACAGTTTTAACTGGGGATAATAGTTTAATAAAAAGTAAAACTAGTGCTGAAGCAACAATTTATAAAGCAATAGTTGAAAAAATTAATAATTCTTCTATTAAATCATGTTTAGAAGTTATAAAACAATTTATCCAAAAAACAGACAATAATAAAAAGTCTTTTGAAGATTTATATAGTATATTACAAAAAGAACCATATTCTATAAGAATGGGAATAATACCAATTTTACTATCAATTGTTATTTCTGAATTCTCTGATAATATAATAATATATTATATGAATAGAGAGGTTGAACTTGATGCTTCAACATTAATTAAAATAAATGAAAATCCAGAGAAATTTTATATTATCACTGAACCAGGAACCACAGATAAGATTAACTATGTTTCTGAATTGCTTAAAATATTTAATATAAAAAGTAAGACAAATAAACTACGTGATAATGTTCATATTGCAGTTGAAAGTATGAAGAAATGGGTTTTAAGTTTACCAAGGATTATTCGTGAAGCAGAAACAGATGATTCACAAAAATATTTTAGTAATAATTATATTTTAGTAAAAAATGAATTACTAAGACCAGATTTGAATAACAATGAATTCTTATTTAAACAGTTAAAAGAAATATTTTCAACAAATGATTATAATATCATTCTTAATGAAATAAAGGATATGTATTGTGCATTTAGTAATTTTATAACTGTATTTACATCTGAATTAATAAATGAAACAATTAAAACTATTTCACCTGATTATAAAGGAAGTTTAGCAACTGTTCTTCAGATATGGTATAAGGATTTAGATAAATCTATTAAAAATAAAATATTTGATTTAAATACAAAGAAGTTTTTAAACTACATAGCAACAATTAATACACATGATGATTATGAGATATTAAACAATTTGATAAGAATTGTTACTGGTTTTTATGTAGAAGATTGGAAGATATCTGATAAGAAAAACTATTTTGATGGTTTAAATAATATTCTACTAAAACTGAATAATTCAGATGTTAGTTCAGATAGTTCTCAAAGACTTGTTTTAATAAATGGTGATAATAGTATAGAAAAGAACTTGTTTTCAAGTGAAGAAAATATTTCTTCTTTAGGTGTTACTATGAAGAATAATATTGAAGAAATAATTGATGAGTATGGTAATTCAATATCAGAAGAAGAAAAGATTAATGTTTTAATTGAAATAATGAAAAAATATATGTAGGAGGTATATGCAATGATTTATTTGGATAATGCTGCAACTACTTTCCCTAAACCGGAAGAAGTTTATTTTGCACTAGATAAAGCTAATAGAAGTGCCGTTAATACTGGCAGAGGAAGTTATAAAATAGCAAGAGAAAAAACAAAGATTATGGATGATGTAAGAAAAAAACTATTAGATATAAATAAAATAAATAATGGCTTTGTTGTTTTTACTCCATCTGCTACAGTTGCATTAAATGCAATTATTTCAGGAATAGATTATAGTAATGGTGATAATATATATATTTCGCCATTTGAACATAATTCTGTTATAAGAGTTCTTGAACAAATGAAGAATAAATATAATTTAAATATTCAAACAATTCCATTTGATAAAAAAACATGGGAACTTGATAGCGAAAAACTTAAGAATATGTTTGCTGTAAAAAAACCAAAAGTTGTAATAATATCACATGTTAGTAATGTTACTGGTTATATTCTTCCTTACAAAGAAATATTTGAAATGTCAAAAAAATATAATTCAATTAATATAATTGATGCATCTCAATCATTTGGAATCATTCCAATAGAACATCATAATAGTATTGATTATATTGTTTTTGCAGGTCATAAGTCATTGTATGCTTCTTTTGGAGTAGCTGGATTTATTAAAATGGGTCAAGATAATTTAAAAAAATATATTTTTGGTGGGACAGGTTCAGATACAATGAATCCCAATATGCCAGATGATGGATATGGTCAATATGAAGCAGGAAGTCCTAATATAGTTGCAATTGAAGGATTAAATGCAAGTATCGATTGGATTCGAAAAAATGATATTTATATTCACGAAAAAGAATTAACAGATTATTTAATCCAAGAATTAGAGAAAATAAATAAAGTTATTACTTTTTTACCATCTAGACATGATAATATCTTTGGAGTAGTTTCTTTTGCTATAGATGGATATACTGCAGATGAAGTAGGTAAAATATTGGACGATGAATTTGATATATGTGTAAGAACTGGATTTCACTGTGCACCATTTATACATGATTTTATTGGTTCAATAGTGTATAATGGAAGTGTAAGAGTAAGCTTAAGTTATTTTTCAGAAAAAAAAGATATAGATGAATTAATAAATGCTTTAAAAACTTTATAATAAAGAATAAGGAGGTTCATTATGAATTTTAAGGATATACAAATTGAAGATGAATATAAAACACCTCGTGATAATATTACAAGAGATTTTTACATGCCTTTATTAGAGAGATCAACTCTTTATCAAAGAAGTGTTGGATTTTTTTCATCTACATCTTTACTGGATTTATCATATGGGCTAGCTCATCTAGTTAAAAATAATGGTAAAATTCAATTTATAATATCACCAGTTTTATCAGAAGAAGATATAAGGGCAATAAATGAAGGATACAAAGATCGTGAAAAGGTTACTGAAGAATTCTTACAAAAAGGGTTTAATGAACCAAAGGATTATTTTGAAGAAGAAAGATTAAATATGCTTGCCACACTTATTTCAACTGGTGTTTTAGATATAAAGATTGCATATTCTTTAAATAAAGAACGTAAATTAGGATTATTTCACCAAAAATTAGGATTATTTTATGATGGAGAAGGAAACTGTGTTGCATTTTCTGGTTCTATGAATGAAACAACAACAGCTTTCTTTAGTAATTATGAGAGTTTTGATGTATTTACTTCTTGGGATGAACCTACAAGAGTTAATAATAAACAAAATGATTTTAATGCGTTGTGGGATAATTTGGATTCAAACGCTATTGTTTATGATTTCCCAGAAACATCAAAAGAAAAACTATTATCTTATAAAAAACAAAAAGTAAATTGGAATATAGATGATGAAGAAGAAATAGAAAAAAGACTAAGTTTAATGTCTGTTGATGATGATTTAATATCTAATGAACCTAGAATTCCAGATGCTTTGATGAAATTAGGTGGTTTACGTGAATATCAACAAACCGCTATAAAAGAATGGCATAATAATAATTATATTGGTATTTTTGATATGGCAACAGGAACAGGTAAAACATATACTGCTTTAGGTGCTATTGTAGATATATATAATTATTTAAACAAAAACATTGCTGTTGTTATTTGTTGCCCTCAAATACATTTAGTAGATCAATGGGTTGAAGATATTAAAGCATTTAATATAGATCCAATAATATGTCATAGTAATGCTCCACATGATTACAAAAAATTGCTAAAAAATGCAGTTTTTGATTATAACTTAGGAGTAAAAAAATTCTTTTGTGCAGTATGCTGTAATGCATCATTTAAAAATGATTTTATACAAGAACAGTTATCAAGTATAAATGGTGATATTTTGTTGGTCGTAGATGAAGCTCACAATTTTGGTTCTCCAGATTTAATGAAAACATTGGATGATCGATTCAAATATAGATTGGCTTTATCTGCTACATTTGAAAGATACGGAGATGAATACGGCACAAGTTTCTTACTTAATTATTTTCAGAAAAAATGTATAACATTTACTTTAGAACAGGCAATACCAAAATTTTTAACAAGATACAAATATTATCCTATTTTAGTAACATTAGATTCTGAAGAATTATCAGAATATCATAGATTATCTAGAGAAATAGGTAAAAACTTAAAGAGAGATAAAAATGGAAAAGTAATAGGATTAAATAAAACAGGTGAAATACTTGCAGGAAAAAGAGCAAGATTAATAGCAGGAGCAAATGGAAAAATAGGGAAATTATTATCTTTAATGAAAAAATATCAACATGATAATCATATACTTATATATTGCGGAGCTACTAAAGTAAATGAGCAAGATGATAATGGTGAAGATTTGAAACAGATACAATTAATAACAGATGTGTTACATACTCAATTAGGCATGGATGTATCAAAGTTTACAGCCGAAGAAAGCCCAAGAGTAAGAGCAACACTAAAAGAAAAATTTGCAAAAGGCAAAGAATTAAATGCCTTAGTTGCAATTAAGTGTTTAGATGAGGGAGTAAATATTCCAGCAATAAAAACAGCATTTATTCTTGCAAGTACAAAAAATCCAAAAGAATATATTCAAAGAAGAGGTAGAGTTTTAAGAACATTTCCAGGAAAAGAGTTTGCAGAGATTTATGATTTTGTAACAGTTCCTCGTGAATTAGATGAAGCCTATGGATTAACTGATGAAGAAATAAGAACTGAAAAAAGTATGGTTAAAAATGAATTAAAAAGAGTAGTTGAATTTAAATCAATTTCTATGAATCCTAAAGACTCTGATGAATTAATAAATAAAATTACTGAGTCATATAGGTTAAATGATAAAAATAATGATATAATAGAAATGGAGGATGGCACATATGAGTGATATTGAGAATAATGTTGAAGATGTTGAAAAACAAGAAGAATTAATTGATGATGGCAAATTAAAACAAATTGTTACTAGAATTTTAGATTTGGAACAAGAAGCAATTAGTAAAAATATGAATGATGATGAAATTAAGAAAAAAATAATGAAAATAATAGAGGAGGAACTAAAATGTTATTAAAAAAGATAACTTTAGATAACTTTAGATGCTTTAAAGGTCATCATGAAATGTTGTTTTCTACAAATGAAGATAAAAATGTAACATTAGTTTTTGCCGAAAATGGAACAGGTAAAACAACAATGGTTCAAGCATTTCAGTGGGTTCTATATAGTAAGGTAGAAGAATTTAATGTTAAGAGTTTGTTAAACTTAGTAGTAGAAAAAGAAATGGAACCAAATTCTAGTGCTGATGTAATAGTAAGTATTGAATTAGAACACAAAGGCGTTGAATACAAAATTCAAAGATCACAAGTTTATAGAAAAGATTCAACTGGTTTTGTTAAACCAGATAGTCCAAAATTAAGTGTTTCACAAAAAGATAAATATGGAAATACAGTATTTAATGATATGAATGAATCATTATCTATAGTAAACGGAATATTACCAGAGTCTTTATCTAAATATTTTTTCTTTAGTGGTGAAAGAATCGATGCAATGTCAAAAGAAGCACTTAGAGGAAAAGTAAATGAATTTAAAAGTGCTGTGCAAAATATTCTAGGGTTAGATGTATTAAATCAAGCAATGGAACATTTAAAACCTACTCAAAATAGTGTTATTGGTAGGTATAATGCATTAATAGATGAAAATGGTAGTCAAGAAGCTAAAGAATTAAGAAGTTTGATTTATCGTGATAATGAAAAGGTTCTTAAGAATAATCAAAGAATTGATGAAATAAATCCTCAAATTACATATTATGAAGAAGAAATAGAAAAATGCAAACAAATTTTATTACAATATAATGAAGTTGAACAGCAACAAAAACAATTAGATCAAATAAGACTAGATATTAAAAATTATGAAAAAATTAGAGAAAGCCAAATTACAGAATTCGCATTTAAGTTTTCAACTGTAACTTTTAAATATATGTCCCAAAAACTAATAAAAGACGCTTTAGTTGAATTAAAAGATACAAATAATATTGATAAAGGAATTCCAGATATTAGAAAAACAACAATAGATTATCTAATGAAGCAAGGAAAATGTATTTGTGGAACTGATTTACATCAATATGATTCTGAAGCAGTTAAGAATCTTACTGATTTATTAAAATACATACCACCAGAATCATTAGGAAATCAGATAAACGGATTTAAAAATTCATCTAAATACCGTTTAAGAGATAGTGAAAACTTTTATGATGATTTTGTTGCAAAACTAACTGCAGTAAGAACAACAGAAAACAATATTGCTACTAAACAAAATGAAGAAGGTAAATATAATGAAATAATCCTAAATAGTAGTAATGAAAAAATCAAAGAAACTAAAAACAATCAGAATGAATATGAAAGAACATTAAGTAAGTTAAGAGAAGAATTAACAGAATTAATTTCAGATAATAAATTTTTAGATAAAGAAATTAAAAAGGCAGAAAGCGATGTATTGAAACTTGAATTAAAAGAAAAGAAAAATTCTTCAATTGAAATTCAAAGACGCTATGCACAAGCTGCTTATAAACTAATTGTTGATGCATATGAATTTGAAGAACAAAATGTCAGAACTGAGTTAGAAACAGATATTAATGATTTATTTAAACAAATCTATGATGGAGGAATGACAATATCAATAGATGAAAACTATAAAATAAAATCATTTGTTAATGGTTTACAAGATGCTACTTCTAACTTAGATCAAAATACTGCTAAGAGTTACTCAATTATATTTGCATTTATAGTTGGTGTAATTAAGATGGCAAAAGAAAAAGTTGCAAAGAAAAATAATGGAGTATTAGTAAATACTTCAGGAGAATATCCTTTGGTTATGGATGCCCCATTATCATCATTTGATAAAAAGAGAATTAAAAACATTTGTGATGTAATTCCAAGCATTGCAAATCAAGTTATAATCTTTATCAAAGATACAGACGGAGATATAGCACATAACTATTTAATGTCAAGGGTTGGTATATCATATCACATTAAAATGAAGAATCCACCACAACAAGTAGATAATTATTTTGAAAGAAAAGGTGATAATAATGTTCAATAAATCAGATTATACATTTTATGGCATACATGGAGAAATAATTAGTAAACTAACTTCAGAGATAGATGAAAAAACACATTTTAAATTATTTAATAGGAATGTAGATGTTTTATTTATAGCCCCTATTGTAGGATATTTATATAATAGGCAAGATAAAAAAGGTTCAGTTGAAAATTCTTCAAGTGATGAAACAAAAAAAATAAACTACGAACAATTACAAAAAAACATTGATATCATTAATTTTAATTATCAACTTATAATGTTGTTAGATGGAAAAAAAGATAAATTGAGCATAGATGAAAGAATTGATAGAGCTTTTAGATATTCAGATGATACTTCCGAGAAAGAGGAATGTGAAAAAATCTATGAAAGCTATATTCTTGGTGGTTTGCTTGTATTAAAAGAAAAATTATTAGATGATGCTGTATCTTTAGATGATTATATGATGAAAATGTATCAATTTATTAATGAGTATCATAATAGATATGAAAAAGAAATATCTGATGAAGAATTTGATAGATTATTAGTTTCTCAATAATAATTGATTTACATTATTCTTTAAATAATGTATCATAATTTAAAGAAGGCGATGAAAGTGAATGATCTTTTGAAATTTATCGATGTTAATTATATTACTAATGATAAAAACATTTCTCTTTCATTTGAAAGGAAACTGTTAAAAACATTTGATTTTGAAGAAAATGATGTGAGCATATCAGGCGTATTAAATTTCATTTGGAAGAAGAAAAAATATGAAGTGTTAGTAAGTAGTGATTCCAACAATAAAATTGATAGACATATATATAAAGTTTTTATTTCAAAAGATGAAGCTTATGCTTTTTATGAAAAGATTTATGAGTTGTTATTAAATAAACTAGGTGAGAAATAGTATTATTTAGATCTTTATAAAAGTGCCAATTTTGGCACTCTTTTTTTGTGTGCAAAAAACGTGCACAAATCGAGCATAAAGTGATCAAAAATGACCGAAAATTGAGGCTTGTAATGTAGCTCCTCCAATGGTAAACTATAGTAAAATCAAATAAATATCGAAAGATTTAAAAATTATTTAATTTTATTATTGACAATTTTAAAAAAAGATATAAAATAGATTGTATATTTTTAATTTATTAAGAGAGTGTATGGGGGAGTGGTTATATATGTTACTCGAACTGTATAATTTGTTTCTTTCTTATCCAAAAATAGTTTTTGGAATATGTTGCTTTGACTCTTACGCTCTAAACAATAGTAAGGTTGCACACATAAGGAATAATCAGAATAGCGATTATTCCTTTTTAAGTGCATTTAAAAAGGAGGGTTTTTATGAAAGAAAAAGAAACTAATTTTCTTTTAAGCGACAGGATATTAGAAAAGTATGATTATGAAAAATCAAAAAACAATCTACAAGATTTAGTTGATCAATATTTGATATATGAATTAGAGTATCATTATATTAATCCTCCAAAAATTACTCCTAGTTATGAAATTAGATATGATTCCAATAAAGATTTTACTCCAACCAGTAAAACTGAAGTTTATGTAATAAATAAAATAACACAGGAAGAAAAATTAAAACTATTCTACGATGATCTTTATATAATATATAACAAACTTGGTTTAGATGAACTAAAATATTTTAAAAATCACTTTTTAAAAAGAAAAGCAGAATATATCATTATGAATGAAATGAATTTAAATAGAAGATGTTTTGATCGTATAAAGAAAAACTGCGTAATTAAGATGACAATATTTTTTAAGATAGCAGTAAGAAAATGAGTTTAATACTCATTTTTATTTTGAAAGGATGTGATTATATTGATTGACTAGTTTACAGTTGATCTAGTGAATGATTTTGACATTTATATAAAGTGTGTTATAGTGTTGCTGAAAAAAAGAGGTGGACTATGAAATTTAAGCATTTATTTTTAGCAATACTATTGTTATCTATTGGATTATTTCTATCTTATGATAAGGTGGAAATAAAAAAAGAGGATAAAATAAAAGAGATGGTCACCGGTGTAAAAAACCAGCAAGCATCTCTTGAAGAAGCAACTGAAAGAGACGTAGATGAATCTAATCTCAGTGTTGCTTCAGATGATGATAATATAACACAAACTAATAAGAATGTCAAAAAAGAATCAACTAAAAATGATAGCAAGAAAACTACTACTAAGAAAGAAACTAAAACTGATAGTAGTAAATCAAAAGATGAAACAACTACTAAGGAAGAAATAAAAGAAGAACCTAAGGTAGAGGAGACTAAACCACAGGAAGAACCAAAGCCTAAGGAAGAACCAAAACCTAAGGAAGAACCAAAACCTCAATGTAGTGATTTTTATGAATCCATAACGCATGGAAAAGTAGATAGATCTTCCAAATCGGCTTGTGTTTCTTATGGTAATAAAATTCAAAATAATGAATTAGATGAAGTTCTTGACTATAATGAGGAACATGGAAATGTTAAGAAACCAACCATTAGTTATTTTAGATGTTATGAAGTAGTAGATAGTAATTGTAATACAAAAGGATGGTATTTACATTTCTTTTGTAATTCAGGTGGGTGCGATGATGATAAATTAAAATCATTGTATGGATAGACACGTAAGTGTCTTTTTTTATTGAAAGGAAAGAATATGAAGAAGATATTATATAGTTTGTTTATAATATCATCTATATTTATGATGGCTTTTGTAAATACAGAAAAAGTATATGCAGTAGAAATAAAAAAAGAAGCTTCAGGGTGGTATTATGAAAGAGCAAAAAAAGACGGGAGTGAGAACTATTCTGGAACACTTCAAAACTATTCATTAGCTGGAGAGGTAGCTTATTGTATTGAACCAACAGTATCAGATAATGGAAGTGTAACTTTATCGGATTGGGCTCATTCAGGACTATCAGATAGTATTAAAGAAAGAGTATTATTGATAGGTTATTATGGATATACTTATCCAGGACATAAAACAAAAAAGTATAGAGCAGCAACTCAATGTATGATTTGGGAAGCAATAATGGGAAGTGGATCTTGGTGTCACATTAATACTAAACACTGGTCTGCTGGAACAAATATTGATTTATCTGCTGAAAGAAAAGAAATAAATAGACTTGTTTCAGAACATAGTAAAACAGTTAGTTTTAATGGTAATGTTTATAAAATTCAAGTTGGAGAAACTTTAAATTTAACAGATACTAATAATGTATTATCTAATTTTAGTATTACTGCTGATAATGTTGATTATAATGTAAATGGAAATGATTTATCATTAAAACCTAAGACAGATAAAGCAAATATTTCATTTACTAAAAATCAAATATATGATAGTGATTATAAAATATTTGTAGGTAATAAAATTCAAAACCAATTAGTTCCAGGTAATGTAGATCCAACTATCGCTAGAATAAGACTTAATTCATATTATGGAGGAGTTGAATTAACTAAAGAAGATAGTGAAACAACATCTTCTCAAGGCGATGCAACTCTTAAAGGAGCAGAGTATGGAATATATAATAGTAATAATGAATTGATTACAAAAATAACCACAGATGAAAATGGAAAAGCTACAAGTGAACCGGTATTAGAATATGGTAATTACTATATTAAAGAAATCACACCAAGTAAAGGATATTTATTAGATGAAAATAGATATGATTTTGAATCACAAGGAGTAGAAACATATTCATTAAATGTTAAAGAAAAAGTTATAAAAGCAAATGTTAATATTAATAAATATTATGTTCCTGCTTTAAACAATGAAAAACAGCCAGAATCAAATGTTACTTTTGAATTATATAATTCTAGTGGAAATAAGATAAATGAGCTTATAACTGATGAAAATGGTGTTATAAGAGTTAATTTACCTTATGGCAAATATAAATTACATCAAGCAACAACTAAAAAAGGATATAAGTATTCTAGTGATTTCGAATTTAGTATAGAGAATACTAATGATATTAATAAAGAATTATTAAATGAAGAAGTAACAGCTAAGTTAAAAGTTATAAAAATAGATAAAGATACTAAGCAAGTTATTAAAAGAGCAAATATCAAATTTAAGATATATGATGTAAATAAAAAAGAATATGTTTGTCAAATATTAAATAATAATAAAATTTGTGAATTTAAAACTGATTCAAATGGAGTAATGATTACACCACAAGTATTATTTAGTGGAAAATATAAATTAGTTGAAGTTGATCAAGCGATTGATGGATATACTTGGAATAATGAATCTATAACATTTGAAATAGATGAAAACACAAAACTAAAAACAGATAATGAAGAAGGAATATTATTTGAAACTAAGTTTGAAAATAAAAGAGTTTTAGGAACTTTGGAAATAACTAAATATGGTGAAGAATTACAATACTTAGAGCAAGGATATCAGTATAATGAAATTAAGTTATCTGGAGTTAAGATAGGTCTTTATCAAAATGATAAACTAATAAAAGAATATATAACAAATGAAGAAGGTAAAATTGAAATAAAAGGTCTAGAACTTGGTAAATATACTTTAAAAGAAATAGCAACTGTTAATGAACATGTATTAGATAATACGGAATATGAAGTAAACATTAAATACAAAGATCAATATACAGAAGTAGTTAATTATAAAATAATTTTAAAGAACTATTTACCAAAAGGAACTTTAGAATTTACAAAAACAAATATATCAAGGTCAAAAGCACTTCCTAATACATTAATGGAAATATATACTTTAGAAGATGATAAATTAATATTTAGTGGAAGAACTGATAAGAATGGTAAAATTATCATTAAGGATTTACCAGTTAATAAGTATTATTTATTGGAAAAAGAAGCTCCTAAAGGATATGTAATAAATCCAGCAAAGCAAGAGTTTGAAATACTTGAGAATGGTCAAATTGTTGTTAGCGAAATGCAAGATGAAATGATAGTTAAAGTTCCAATAACAGATAAAATTGTAATTCCAGATTATGTTTATCCAATAATTTTAATAATAGCAAGTATAGGGTTGATAGTATATGCAAGTAAAAAGAAGAAAAAGTAGTATCGTCATACTATCAATTGGTGTCATTTTACTTTTGATTTCTTGTGGATATTTGTTATATAAATATGTTTCTTATCAAGAATTAACAACTTATGAAATTAGTTTAATTAATGATTATATTGAACAAGAGGAAAAGCAAGAAGAAGTAAAAGAAGAACCTAAGGTAGAGGAGACTAAACCAAAAGAACAAATAAACTACAATATGATAATTGAAATACCCAAAATAAAATTAAAAAAAGGTTTATGTAAAGTGGGAGAATCTTGTAATAAAGTCTCAAGAAATATTCAGGTAATAAAAGAATCAGATATGCCAGATGTTAAAAATGGAAATCTGATTCTTGCTTCACATAATGGAAACAGCAGTGTTTCCTTTTTTAATAAGTTAAATAAACTTAATACAAATGATACCATTTATATCTATTACAAAAATATAAAATATGAATATAAATTGGATAGTTTATATGAAATAGAAAAAACTGGTAAAGCAATTATTCATAGAGACGGATCTAAAACAACTCTTTTACTAATTACTTGTAAAAGACACTCTAAAGATAAGCAAATAGTTTATGTAGCTTATTTAAATAAAGCAACAAAATATTGATATATAACATTTTATTAGTTATTAATATCATTTAATTTATTTAAAAAATATTTTTTATTTAATTTAATTTTATATATTTAAATAATTTTATTTATAGGAGGAAATAATAAATGAATCATAATATTTTTAATTCATTTTCATTAGTCGGAAATGTTGCTAAAGTAAATGAGATAAAAGAACAATCAAATGGAACAAAATTTAGATATTTTACCATTTGTCAAAATACAAAATATAAAGATAAAAATGGAGATGTTAAAGATGAACCAAATTTCTTTGATATAAAGATATTTGAAAAACATTTTAAATACTTTGAAAACAATTTAGAAGTAGGCAAATATATAAATGTATTTGGCAAAGTAAAAGTGTATAAAGATAAAAACAATAAAACAGTTCTTACTTTAATTGGTAGTGATAGTAGAGCTTTACAAATAGATAAGCAAGAAGAAATGTTTGATTATGATTGGTTAAATGAAAAAAATGAAATGGAAGTTGAATAAACTTCTTTTATTTTAGGAAGGAGGTGGTGAAATGCAGAGAAACATAAAAGTCCTCGTAGTAGAGCCGAATAAATTACCTTATGAAAAAGTTATTCCAAATAGACTAAAAGATAAACAACAAATCGTAAATGGCTATATAGAATATGTAAGATTGTTAGATGACGATAATGTTGTTTTAATTTGTAATGAAGAAGGTAAAATTAATGGCTCAGAATTAAATAGGGATATTGGTTATGACATTATTGCTGGAACTTTTATTGTGGTAAGAGAATGTGCTGATGATGGTGAAGATAGATCACTCACAGATGAACAAATAGAAAAGTATAAAGAGCGATTTAATGAAGAATCAATAGAGAAAACAAATCAAAAAATATTAAACATAATAATGCATAAAAATGCAGTTGATTTATAGGGAGGTTTTAATTATGTTAAATCAAATTGTAATAGCAGGAAGATTAACATCTGATCCTGAAGTTGAAGAAACAGAAGATGGAAAAAAGGTAAGCACAATTACAGTTGCTGTTCCTAGAAGTTATAAAAATGTAGATGGAACTTATGATACAGATTTTATTAAATGCACATTATGGAATGGAATTGCGGAGACAACAGCTGAGTATTGTAAAAAAGGAGATATTGTTGGAGTCAAAGGAAGAATTCAAACAAATTCTTATGAAAATGAAGAAGGAGAGAAAAAATACGTAACAAATGTAGTTGCTGAAAAGATCTCCTTTTTAAGTTCTTCAAAATCACATGAAAAAGATGATGAAGAAGATATGGAAGTTTAAAAGAGGAAAGGTTATCTTTCCTCTTTAATATTTATAGGAGGTTAATATGCTAATAGAAGTATTAAAAGATGATTCTTGTCAGCGACTAATTGAAGAAATAAATAAATCTGGATATACAGTAAATCAATTAGCTTCATATTCACATTTAGGTGTTAATGAAGTTAGAAAACTTGTTAATGGAGATATTCAAGATATGGATTTTCTTATGTTAGTTAATTTATGCAAAGCAATGAATATAAATCCTTTCTCTTTCTTTAAGGAAGATTTAAAATTAGTAGATTTTTTAAATTCTATCTATTAGGAGGTGGTTGTTATGAAATTATTAAATTCATTATTATTACTTGATATAGATCATCTAGATGGTGGAGGATACAATATTAATTCTATTTTAAAAGCATTAAAAACATTAACTAATTGGGCTTTGTCAATTGGTATAGCAGCTGCTGGTGTTTCGCTTGTAATTGGATTTGTTTTATATGCAGTAACTGATGTAGATCAAAAAGCAAGAGTTAAACAAAGAATAATTCAAACATTGATTGGTATAGCAGGAATAATACTTGCAATATCACTTGTAAATCTAATAATTGATTTATTCTAGGGGTTTATATGTTAAATAAAGCATTAGATTTATTAAGAACTCTTGGATGGGCTATAGTTAATTTTATATATTCTTTAATTGATTCTTTATTTGATATTTTAAAAGAAATAAATGCTTTAGATATTGTTAATTCTATATCTAATGAAAGTATGTTTAGAAAATTGTATAGTGGAATCTTTGCAATAGCTCTAACATTACTTGCATTATTCTCAATTTATAATTTTATAAAGAAAATAATTGATCCAGATGAAGGACTATCACTGGAACAAATTATTAAGGATATTGTTAAATGTGGCTTTTTAATAATTATGTCTACATTTTTATTCGTTCAAGCATCAAATTTATCAATTAATCTAAGCGGATATATGGCAAATGCCTTCACAACAAATAAAATGACTTTGGCTGATAATATGTTAGTAGAATATGTATCCTTTAGTGATGCTTATAAAGAATCAGATGAATTTAAAAATGAGGATTATAAAAAAAGTATAAAAAATGATAATTTTACAAAAAAGAAAATGTATAATGATAAGTTTACAACAGATGAAAGATGGATATTACCAGATGAAGAAGAATATAAATATGAGATAAATTGGATTATGGCTATTATAATAGGTGGTTTTTTCCTATATGCATTATTCTTTAGTGGAATGATGCTGGCAAGAAGGCAAATTGAATTTCTTTTTTTATTTGTTATTTCACCAATAATATTTTCTACATCTGTTGGAGTTAAGGAAAGAAGAAGTGCATTATTTCAACAGCTTGTATCATTAATACTTCAAGGAACAGTAATAATGTTGATAATAGGTCTTACAGCTTTACTAATGAAATCAATACAAGGAACTATATTTTTCCAAAATGCACCAGTTAAAAATATGGTTATAAAATCAATTCTCTATATAGGATGTGCAACATTTTTATTAACTGGTTCGCAAGTAATAAATAGATTTGTTGGTGGAAATGTAGCTGCTAATTCTGGAAGAGAACAATTAATGTCAATGAGACATTTTGGAAATGCTTTAACAACTGGTGCAGTTGCTGGAGGGCTTGCTTCTATTGGTGCTGGATTAGTAGGAGCTGGAGCAATTACTTCAGGCGCTGGTAATTTAGGAGGCAACAAGGTTGTATCTAATGTTGGAAAAGCAATATCAAATTTTGGTAAAAAAATAAGTGGTGATTCAAAGATTGGAAGTGCAAGAAATAATTTAGGCAATGCTATTTCCAAATTTGGAGTTGGAATGCAGAATAGAACACCTTCTTCAATAGGAAAAACTTTAAGAGCAAGTGGATATAGAAATGTTGGAGATGCAATAAGCACAATGGATCCAACTAAAAATATTTATAGAAGAAGATATTTAAGGAGGAAATAATGTATATCACATTAAAGAGTTTAAAGAAAACACTTGGAAAATATATAGAATATAGTGACTTATATATAGCTTTACCAAGTATTATTTTATTTTTAATAATGTTTATGATTAAAGAAACTAGGATTATTTCTTTAGTATTTTTATCAATAGTATTATTTATGTTGATTCCAATAAATCTTTCTAAAAAGAACAGAATGTATAAAATAATTGGAATGTTTTTCTCTTACATATTCAGATGTAAAAAATATATTTACATAAAGGAGGGTTTTTATGAGAAAAAATAAAGAAGATAGAATATTAGATAAGGTAAAAAAGAAAACAAAAAAGAAATATATTTCAAAAAGACAAATGAAAAAAAGAATTAAAAACTCATATTATATATCTAATATAAAAGAAATAGATGAAACAGGTATTATTTATTTAAAGAGTGGAGAGGTAGCGACAGTAATTGAAGTCAAAGCGATTGATTTATCTTTGTCTAGTAAGCAAGAAAAAGATAATTTCTTTTATTTATTGAAATCGCTTTATCAAATAAAGCAGTTGAATCTTAAGTGTTATAAAATAGATGACAAGATTAATCTAAATAATAACAAAATTAATTTAGATAGATTAATAAATGAGTATTTAGGAGATGAGAAGAGAAGTAAATTATTAAACGAAAATAAAGAACTGATAGAACATTTAGAACAAAATAATTTTACAGTTTCAAGTATTTATTATTGGGTTGTTATTTCTGATTCAATTGAAAAATTAGATAAACAACTATATGAAATTGCAGAAATATTAAATAATATTCAACCTAAACTAAATGCTGAAGTTATCCATAATAGATTAGAAATATATAAGTTTATATCTAATTTATATTTGGAAAATAATACACTAGATCAACTAATTTGGAGTAATCTTCCAGAACTGGCTTGTCCTATGAATGTGAAAGAAAAAGTAAGTGGGATAGAATTTGATGATAAAGAATTTCAACTTGTTACTATAAAAAATATCCCTCCATTTATAGATGAATTATTTTTGGAAGGAATATATAATTTACCAAATGTTAGAAGTTGTTTATCTATAAAAGATACAATTAGTCAGGAAGAACTTGTAAGATGGATTAATTCTCAATATCAGTTTTTATTAGCTGATAGAAATACAACAAAAAAACTTAGCGATGCAACTGAACTTGATAGACAAGAAGAAAACTTTCAATTATTAATGCAAGAAATAAAAAATGGAGATGAAAAGATTAAAGAGGTTTCTTTAATTTTATTAATTACAGGTTCATTAGAAGAAAGACAAGAAATACTAAGAGCCTTAAAATCATTAGCAGATGTGTTTCATATTAAATTGGATATACCAAGATTAAGACAACTTGAAACTTGGCAGAGTTATGACATAACAACTAAGCCATTAAAGGATTATTCAGTATATTTACCAACACTAACTTTATCAGCTGGTTTCCCATTTACTAAAACATATTTTAATGATTCACTTGGTTATTTATTGGGGTGTGATCTACATACCGATTTACCGGTATTTTTCGATAATTATTTTTTAAATAATTCTAGAACATCACATAATATAGCTATAGTATCTTCAACAGGTGGAGGTAAATCATTTACTATGAAAAAAATGATAGTTAATGAATTTATTAAAGGAACAAAAATTTTCATATTTGATGCAGAAAATGAATATGAAAAATTAGTAAAAAGAAATGGTGGAGAATATATAGATTTATATTCAAAAAAAGGTGGAATAATAAATCCACTTCAAATAAGATA
>JAEEGL013259258.1_pt1 | contig 23406 bp, 5 predicted proteins | sample 9134231 | NCBI WGS metagenome assembly JAEEGL01 (sample SAMN16246548, study PRJNA631951) | gut metagenome | biome: gut microbiome; feature: rumen; material: fiber-attached | host: Bos | place: Iran: Karaj | collected 2018-10
ATCAATGGGGCAACCATCCAGAACCTGAGAGTCACAGGAAGCGTCACCTCCACACGACTCCGCCCGGCCAGCTTTGCCGCGTTCGTCTCGGCGGGGAACCGCTGCAGCACCATCAAGAACTGTTGGAGCGATGCGACAATCACCGCCAGCTATGGCGATTGGATAGATGCTGGCGGCATTGTAGGCCGTGTTGACAATTCGGCGACGCTCGTCGTCAATGACTGTGCCTTCCACGGATCCATCAATTATACGTCCGAGAATGGCTATGAAGGCGGGGGCATGATAGGATGGGTGCAGGATAACGGACATGCGGAGTTAAACAATTGCCTGTTCGCGCCGAGTTCCATCGTAAGGGCGAAGCCGGACAACAATTCGTATTACTTTGCCGCTGCCTACAATCGTGACTGCTACAAGCTTTCCAATTGCTACTACAGTGGCGCCGCCTGGCGCTCGACGCTCAAGAGCGAGGGCATACAGGGCAATGCGCTGAGCACTCCAGTGCTAGTCAACTCGCTCGGCAGCGCTGCCTGGAGAACGTTTCAGGAGGGGGGAGTGACGTACGTTGTGCCGCGGAAGGAATCCGCAGCGGTCGCCGTGGCGGAATTCGTAGGCACCACCTCGCCCGTGACGCTGGGCACCGGCGGCTATCGCTCCGCGCTCATAATCGCAGACGACGGCAAGCTTGCAGTTCCCGAAACCGGCGCCACGGTCAACTCGTGCCGTGCCTTCTTCTTGCTGAAGGGACTTCCGGCGGGGAGCGTGGCGACTCGCTATGTGTTGAACCTCGGCAGCACGTCTTCCACAGGTTCCCTTGACATGCCCACTGCGTCAGGCTACGCGCTTTGGGCGTCCGACAACGGCATTTCCGGCGCGGCGGACGAGACGGATGCGAACGGCGTGGCCAACGTGTTCCGCTACGCCTTTGACAAGCCTGCGGGCGCGTTCGCCGATCCTGCTCTCCTTTCGATCGCCTTCGAGGCCGGGCAGGTGGTGATCTACACTCCGCCGCTCGTGAATACGGAAGGTTACACGTTCAACATTGTAGCCACGGATGCGCTAGGCGGAAACGACACGGCCACGTATCCGGTCGATCAGTCTGGCAGAACGCCGATTCCCGCCGCGAACAAGCCCGCCCGCTTCTTCCGCCTCCGGGCCGTGGAAACGGAGTAGTCCTTGAGGCAGACCTCGCCATTCTGGCAGGGCGGCGTGATCTCACGCTGCCGCCACGGCGTGTCTAGCCGCAACCACGAATTACGAACTACGAATTTGCCCTCTTGCCCAGCGAGCGAATATTTGATAACATATTTGCTAAATTGTTGAAGCAGGAGTTGGAAATGAAGCTGAGATTGATTGCTGGGATGATAGCCGTCACTGCGGCGATGGTGGCGTTTTCGGCAGCAGCTGGAACGGAACTCGTGCAGAACGGAGACTTCGAGGCGGGTAGCGCCTCGGGGATCTGGGGCTCGTATTCCACCGTGGCCGGATACAGCAACCCGGGCTGGACAGTCTCGTCTTACTGCGGTCTCGCCAAGCCCGACGGCACATGGATGACGACTGGGATCGACGTGGGTAAATGGGCTCTCTTTCTCCAGAATACGCGCGCCTATGCCTATCAGGACGTCGAGGTGCCGGCGTCCGGTACGTATCGATTCTCCTTCCGGTGGACGTCGCGGCCAAACTACGCGGGGCTGAGGTTGTTTGTCAGGGTCGGCGGCCAGCTTCTGGACTCGATCTACACAGCCGACTATTCGCTCTCGTACTGGCACAGGGACATTGAGCTTGCCGCAGGCACGCAGCGCATCCTCTTCGAGACGCAGGGTGATGAAGGCGTCGACAGGGCCACGGTGATTGACTCCGTGAGCCTGCGCCAGGTCACGAAGCGCGTCTGGACGGGCGGCGGAAGCTCCGCTTCGATCGCCGATGCCGGTAACTGGGGCGGCACGCCGGGCGAGGCGCTTTCGCTCACCGCCAACGACTATCTCGTGATCGGCAAGGCCGCGACGATCTCCGTGGACTCCAACGTCGCCGTTGACGGCATATTCATCGACTCGCCGGACGGCGAAGTCGTCTTCACCGCGGGCGGCGGTGCCATCGCAGTCGAGAACGACATCGTGAGCGAGTCGACCTGGCAGACCACGTTCGGCTGCCCTGTGAGCTTCACCGGCAGGATGCTCGTTGTGCAGGGCGGAATCGTGAAGTTCCCCGGCGGCGCAACCGCAGCCTATCCCGACTCGACAATGCGCACGGCCTCCGGCACGGAGCTGAGCCGTACGCTGCACGGCGACTTCACGTTCATCTCCGACTGGTTCGTCACCTCGATAGTCGCCGACAATCCCTGGATTGTGGCCCCGGGATCGACGGTGCACGGCAGGAACCTCACCGGCAACCAGGGTTTGGGATACCGCATCCTCCGCATTGAACCGGGTGCCGACGCCTATTTCTCTAGCGTCACCAACGGCCATGCCATCGGCGACATCGACATCGACGGCTACATGGAGGTGAGCGGCGACATGATCGTGAATACCTCTTCCGGATCAAACGAGTCGCGTTTCGGCCGCGCCGGCAACGTTGGCACCGTCAAGGCCAGGCGCATCGCGAAGAAAGGCGGCGCCATAGTAGGCTCGTATATCCCCAACCTCATCGTCGGTTCGGGTGGCATGGGCACATTGGATCAGCATTACTATTGGAGTTTTATGGTTGACACGACCATCACCGCCTATGAGGATTTCGAGTTTCTGGGCGTGTACAATACGGCTGCGACACCGCCGTTCAGGGACTGGGGGCTCTATTTTCCAGGTAGTAAGCAGCTTGTCATCAATGTTCCGGAGGGGCTTACCGTGACCTGCGGCATTGGAATCATGTCCGGTACAAATCCCGCTACTGGATCCATACGCAAGACGGGCGAGGGAACGCTCGTGATGTCCGACACCTTTGGGGGCAATACCGGATTCGGCAAGGAATATGGCTCTAATCCGTCGCTGGCTGCCGGCACCAAGGTTGAAGCCGGTACGCTGCGTGTTGCAGCCTCCGGACAGCTTGGAGGCGGCGTGGTGTGGCTGGACGAAGGCACGCGCATGGAGATATCCCCCGGTGTTACGCTCCCCAACCGCATCGAAGGCAATGGCACCATTCAGCTGGCCGATGGCGTGACGCTCGTGAACAACGGCAACCCGTCGCGCGCGGCGGCGGTTGAGTTCGCGAATGCAGGCGACAACGTGACGATCACCGCGCCCGACGGCACTGCGGCGCCGGCCGTGTTTCTGACAGGCGTGAACGCGGCAGACCTTTCGCGCTTCTCATGCACCGCAGGCACGCTCTCGGTGAAGGGCGGCGCCCTGATGCTGGCTGATGCGCCTGCTGCCACCGACTACGTGTGGAACGGCGGCGCGAGCGGCGACTGGAGCAGTAGCGAAAAATGGCTTGTGGGCGGATCGACCGCTACGTCCACTCCCGGAACGTCAAGCACGATTCGCTTTGCGAACGACGTGCCTGTCACCGTCACTGGCAATTCCCTCAAAGTCGCCAAGATCGTCACCACGTCCGGCGCGCCGGTGACGTTCGGCTGCCCCGTGCAGTTCTCCGGCACTTACAATGTGCAGAACGCCGCCATTGCGCCCACTTTCATCGGCGGCGCCACGGCGACATTCCCAGACGCATCGCTCTCCAGCGCAAACATCCCCTCTCATGAATTCAGGGGCAACATCACCTTCACTTCCAACTGGTCGGTGCCCGACCAGCCCGCCGGCAGTCCGTTCGTCGTCGCATCTGGCGCCAATCTGAAAGGCAAGGTGATTACGGCTTCGTCCTACCAGTACGCCAACTACCATCTGCGAATCGACAAGGGCGCTACGGCCACGTTCGACAACGTTGACGTGAACGACAAGTTCGTGTTCAAGCTGAACGGCGGCCGCCTCGTCGCGACAGGCGCGGTCAACATGTGGCAGAACGACTGCGGGCACTATCTCGAATACAACATCGGCACGGTGGAGGCGAACGCCATCATCAAGAACGATCCCGGCCACAACAACATCAACTTCTACATCACCGACATGCTCGTAGGCTCGGGCGGCTTCGGAATGTTCCGCAGGGACTACAAAATCATATTCCAGAGGAACTCGCGCCTCACGGCGAAGGCGGATCTTACGATCCATCAGCCCTTGGCTGCCAACGGACAGCCGGAAGGCAAGAACGGCGACTGGGGCCTCGATCTCAACGGACAAACCTTCACAATCGACACCGGCTCCCACACCGTGACTTTTGACTCCTGCGTCTTGCCGGCCGCCGGCACGATCGTCAAGGAGGGTCTGGGCGAGCTGATCATGCGGAGCCTTCTGAAGCAGCACACGGGCGGCACGATCCTGAACGGCGGCCTCACCACGGTGAAGCTGACAGGGGCGCTGGGCCAGTGCACGGCCACGGTGAACAATGGCGCCGGGCTTTGCTTCTCTGGCGAGGCAGTGTCGAATTCCTACCCCATCGTCGTCAATGAGGGCGCCACGCTCGCGACCGAAGTGGCGATGACGCAAACCTCCACGCTCACGCTCGCGCCGGGTGCAGTTCTGAGGGTCTCCAGGAACGCATTCTTGGATGTTTCCGCGGGAACGCTCGTTCTGCCGCAGTCCGGCACTGTGAAGGTCGCCATGGCGAACTTCAGCAATGGCGTGGCGACTCCCATTCTCCGCGGCGTGCCGGTGGGCTGCGAGGCTAAGTTCTCTGCAATCTTGCCGTCCGGCACAACGGGTGTCTTCTCTATCATCGGCGACGTTCTCTACTTCACGCCGTCGTTCGGGAATGTTCCCCATGCAGCGCTTCTGTGGAATCCCCCTTTGGGCGCTGACGTCTGGTCCACAACAGTTGAGGCATGGCTGAACCTGAATGACTTTAGCCAGCAAATTTCGTTTGTGTCCTATGCGGACGCGCTGGTTGCGACGGCCATGTCGGCTGGAGAGATCTCGCTTCCTGCCGACGTCAAGGTGAACAACGCGACGTTCCTGGTGGATGGCGGCATGACGCTGAACGGCGCGGGCCAGCTCGGCGGCAATGGCGTTGTGGTGAAGGACGGTCCGGGAACGTTCACGTTCAATGCGCTCGGCGGACTCGAATCGCAGCCGGTCATTGTCTCCAACGGCGTCTTCAGGCTTGGCGAAGATCTGGCCGGGGGCTTGCTTGGAGACTCGTCGCCGTTCGTCGTGGCGAAGGGCGGCACTCTCGACATCAACTACAATGCCAGCACCGACGCCTCCGTGGCGCGCACACATTTGACGCGCGACAAGACCATACGCATCGCCGGCGACGGCTGTGATGGCAGGGGAGCCATTGTCAACGACAAAAACCAGGGCATTGCGGTCCTCTCCGACCTCATCTTGGACGATGACGCGTCCATCGGCGGCTCGAAGCGATATGACATTCGCGGAGACTGCCCGGAGCAGGTGCACCCCAACGCCTCCCTGCGGGGTCCGGGCAAGACGCTCACGGTGAAGAACACCGGCACCTTCGGCATTGTGAACACTGCGGTGGACCTGGGCGCAATCGCCGTCGCCGACGGTGGAGTGCTTCTGATCGATGGCAGCAATTCCACATGGAATGTGGCGAACGGCATTCGCCTCCTCGGCGGCACGTTGATTTCCGGCGACGACGGTACGCTCCCGCCGGGGCTTTCAATAAATGCGAATTCCGGCGTCAACACCATACAGAGCATGTCGGGGAATGCTGCCTTCGACTGCACGATCAACATAGCGAACGGCGCCAAGCTCACGCAAGACGGCGGCAACATAACCTACAATGGAAAGATATTCGGCCCGCTCACCTTCTCCGGCGGCGAGATGATCCTCGGCAACTCCGCCAACGCAGAGAATCTGACAATTGACGGCGTGCTGACAGGTGGAACTGTCCGCTTCCGCAAGAGCGGCACCTACAACGGCGCCAATATAACCAGCCAGATTATCAGCGTCGCCTACGATAACAATCCCGCACCTACCCACATTGTGTTCAGCAATTCCAACATCAGCGTTGTAAACACTATGATCAGCTGGGGCGCGGCCAACAAGGAGCTTGCTCCTTCGGGGTCGATTTCGGTCGACGATGGAACGGTGTTCACCACCGGCAAGCTGGCGATAGGCGATGACGGCGTCAGCATCAGCAACAACATCAAGACGGTCTTCTCCGTTGACGGCGGCACGTTCAACCTCACTGGCAACGACTTTTTCATAGCCTACAACGGGCCGGACGCCGACTTCATCCTGAATTCCGGCGTCGCGAATGTGCAAAAGGCCGTCATCAAGCTGCGAGCCCAGAATCAGTCTCTAGGAGGATACAACAAGTCGCGCTTCATCCAGAACGGCGGCGTGTTCAACTACGGCGGCACGGGCTTCCAGGCGCGGTATGAGGACAACACGGAAGACGGCCAGATCGTATTGAAGGGCGGCGAGTTCAACGCCGCCGCCAACTGGTCCATACCGAACTGGATATCGACCTGTTTCAAGGGCGGCGGTGCAGGCGGCTGGACGCTCAGTCAGGCGGCAGGCACAACTGCCACGTGGACGACCGCGCTCCAGGGCGACGGCGACGTTACGCTGAACGGCGAGGCGACGCTCGTGGGCGACAAGGAGATTAAGGGCGCGCTCGGCGGCAAGTGGACCGTCGGCGACGGTTTCACGGCGGGTCTAGATGGTGCGGCGTCGTTCCTGGGCGGGCTTTCGCTCGGAGAGGGCGCAAAGGCCACGCTCGACGTCGCCACGAACCGCAGCGCCGTGTTCACCGCACGCGATTTCGGCAGTCCTGATCTGAGCAACGCCGACAGCATAGTCGGCCGCTTCAACAAGAAGCCCGGCTCCACGACGCGCGGCACGATCACGCATGACGAGACGCACCTTTTCACGCGCTATGAATCGGCGCAGCGTCCGTACGGCAATATGAACTACACGGCAGCTTTCGCAGTCGGGCAGTTCTACGTTGAGGAGTCGGCTAAGGGGGCCTGGTCGTTCGAAGGCTTGTGCGACGACCGGGTGGCGCTGTGGATCGACGGCGAGCTCGTGATGATGGCCACGGCCAACTGCGCGACCGCCACCGGAACGAAGAACCTGTCCGCCGGCTGGCATTCGTTCCGCCACGTAATTTCCGACAACACCGGCGCGTTCGGTGCTGGCGCCGACAAAAACTACTCGACGATCGGCTACAAGGACGGCAGCGGCAAGATGGCGAATTTCGCGAGGTTCAACGTCGCGAACCTGAAGATGCGCCCTGCCGCCGACATGGGCGACGCGAACAACGCCAACACTGTTCGCTGGAGCCATTACAAGGGCACGTCTGCCACCGTGACCGCCAGCACATTCAAGGACGACTTCGCCTGGGACTTCTGCACGATCACGAACAATCTGCAGTATCTCCAGTGGTACGGCAATAATGACGTGACATGGTTCAACACCTACACGGTCAACCGCTACGACGGCTGGTTCTTCGTGACGGCGGCGAATGCAGGCAAGGAATGGACGTTCCGTTCCAATTATGACGACCGCTGCGCGCTCTGGATCGACGGCGTAGATTCTGGGCTGGACGGAAACGCCATTTCGCTCACCTACACGGTTGCGCTTTCTGCTGGCTGGCACCGCTTCCGCATACAGACTTCGGACTTCACAGGCTATGCCGGCCCGTGGAGCGGGAACGGATTTGCCGTCTCCTATCAGGTTGAGGGCGGCGTGGAGACTCAGTTCTCCGAGCAGACGCTTCTGCTCTCGGTGTGCCCCGACGGCTACATGCAGGGCGAAGTCTCGCTCGCGGCGAACGCGACGCTTGTGAACAGCGCCGCGAAGAACGCCGCGGCAGTGTACGGCACGATGAAGTCCACGGGCATGGGCGCCACGGTGTCGGGTCCGTTCAAATTCGAAGGAGCCAAGCTCGCCTACGGCAACGTGCCGCAGGACGTGCAGGACCTCACCGAAATGCTGAAGTTCCAGAACGCGCCCGCCAACATGCTCGCGAACCTTGGAGGAATCGAGATTGACTTCGCCGGGCCGCCTTCGGTTGACGTGCTCGTGGTCAGCCCGGCGTATGGTCTTACGCTTGCCGACCTTGAGACAAAGGTTTCAGTGTCGGCAACCATCAACGGCAGGCCCCGCAAGGAGAAATACTCTGCCACCATCAGGAAGGGTAACATCCTGATCGTGTTCCAGCCCGGCTCGGTGATTCTAATCCGATAAGATGATCGCTGCCAGACATGATGAACCAACGTGCATTTTCTCATAGAAGGAGACGGAGTGACGCCATGAAGATCGTAAAAACCATCTTGAGCTTTGCGGTGCTTTTCTTTGCCGTTGCAGCGGAAGGTGCTACGGTTGCGCTGACGGAAGATACGGGCGATGTGACGCTGGAGAACGGCGATGTGCTTACCGGCACTGGCGGCACGAATACGCACATTGTCGTTGCCTCAAGCGCCACTGTGACGCTGCGCGACGTGGACATCACAGCTATCGCAGGCGGCAATAACTGGTCTGGTATCACCTGCAATGGCAATGCCACGATTATTCTCCAGGGCTTAAACAATGTGTGCGGCGGGCATGAGGATTATCCAGGTGTCTATGTTCCGGTGGGCAGCACGTTGACTATTCAGGGAGACGGCGCGCTGAATGCAGGCAGCAACGGCTTCGGCGCCGGCATAGGCGGAGGTTATTATATCTCCTGCGGCAACATCGTCATCGCGGGCGGCATCATCACCGCCACGGGCGGCTTCGCGGCGGCAGGCATAGGAGGCGGAATAGAGACGGAATGCGGCAGCATAGAAGTCGGCACCAAAAACAATTCGTTCGTTACGGTCACGGCAACTGGCGGAGAATCTGCGCCGGGCATAGGCGCCGGCGCGTCTGGATTATGTGGAGGTATTGTCATTGACGAGATGGCGAGGTGCGTCACTGCCAACGCGGGCGTTGGAGACTGGACGCCAATTAGCGTAGGCGCTGGCCAGTATGGAATTGTTGGAACCATTGGCGAGGATGGAGAAGTAACCTATGGCACGTTGAAGGTTGCAGGTGTGGCGCAGACGTACACCATTGACGACAGCACAATCCCCGGCATCGCCGCCAGTACCTACATCTACAATCCCTGCATCACCAACATCACCTCCGCGGCTGACTGGAACGCATTCGCATCGCGCGTGAACCGCGGCATTGATGCATACGATGGACTGACGGTGACGCTGGCGGCCGACATAAGCGTCACGAACATGGTGGGCATCGTCTCCCGTCCCTTCGGCGGCACGTTTGAAGGCGGCGGCCACTCGCTCGTCGTGGACATCTCCACAGGCGGCGCCGCCGGCGCTACGTTCGGCAACATCAGAGGCGCGACGATCCGCAATCTCAACGTCTCCGGCTCCGTTACGGGCGGCAGGCATTCCGCCGGACTCGTTGCCACATGCGTCAACTCCTCCACAAACACAATAAGCGGATGCAACGTCTCTGTTGCCGTTTCAAATGCAGAGTACGCCGGCGGCATCGTGGGCCACGGCGGAAACGTAAAAGAAAACCTCTCGATCAAAGACTGCGTGTTCTCCGGCACGATCTCCGGTTTTGCCAACCACGCGGGAGGAATTCTCGGCTGGGGCGACACGATGACGCTGTCCATCAGCAACTGCCTGTTCAAGGGTTCATTCGCTCCGGCATCCTCCGGCACGTATCATCCCGTAGCCTGCATGAACAATTACGCTATGGTCTCCAGCACTGTTATTGACGTCTACTACTTGAAGGACTTGGCCCCCACTGCTGGCGGCAAGATTGTTATTTCCGACGCAGGAACGCCGGTGAGCTCCACATACATTCCCTTTGAATGGGTGTATGAGGTGACGGCCGCCGATGGACTCGCCTACTACACGGCGGCGCACGTGATAACGCTGACGAGCGAGACCGGGGCGGTGTTGCTTCGTGATGGATATGTGCTAAAGGGTGCTGGCGGCGCGAGCACGAGCGTAACCATCGAATCGGGCGCTTCGGTGCTGCTGCGCGGCGTGACGATTCCCGGCGACAACTCGGTAGTGAAGGTGGGCATCACATGCGCGGGCGATGCCGTCCTCAACTTCGACGATGTGAACGCCGTGAATGGCGGCGGAGCGAGGCCCGGCATTCAGGTTCCCGATGGATCAACGCTTGTCGTCAAGGGCGGCGGCAGACTTGACGTGGTCGGCGGAGGTGCTGCCGGCGCCATCGTTGGCGCAGTGGATATTGACGACGGGCTTATCAACATTTCCGGCGGCAACGGCTACACGCTCGTTCCAGGAATCAAAATTGCCGAAGACGAAAGCAATGCCGCCGCCATCGCGCAGCATGATGGCAGGTCGGAGTACGTATGGCTAAACGGCAGGACGCTTCTCAAGGACGGGTCGTTGAACACGCTGTGCCTGCCGTTCAGCATGAGCGCGGCGGAGATCGCGGCTTCGCCCTTGGCAGGAGCACTCATCAAGGCCTTTGACAGTGAGAGTGTGAGGGTGGCGAACGACGTGCTTATGATGGGCTTCACGAATGTCACGGAGATTGTGGCGGGCAGGCCTTACGTCGTCAGGTGGACGCCTGTTCTCGTCATCCGCTCGACTGAAGACTGGAACGCGTTCGCCGAAGACGTGACAAGCGGCGCGAATTTGTACAAAGGAGATGTTGTGAAACTTGAGGCCGACATCAACGTCTCGACTATGATCGGCACTGCCCAGAATCCCTTTTGCGGCACATTGGACGGCAATGGCCACACGATTACCGTCCATCTGGCGGGAGGGGGCGAGGGCATTGCGCTTTTCTATTACATCAACGGGGCCACCATCCAGAATTTGAGCGTGAAGGGAACCATCGCGTCTAGCAAATATCGACCAGCCACGTTCGCCTCGTTCGTTAGCGGGAACAGCACAATCCAGAACTGCCGAAGCGATGTTGCGATCACCGCATCATACAACGGCTGGATAGATGGGGGCGCCATCGTCGCCAGGGTCAGTTCCGGCTGCAGGCTCAACGTCGTCGACTGCGCTTTCTACGGGTCCATCAAGTACTCCAATAACGGCTACGAAGGTGGTGGCATGATTGGCTGGACGCAGGACAACACAAGTGTGTCTTTTACGAACTGTCTGTTCATGCCGTCGAAAGTCGAAATTGCCAGGCAGAATGAAGATTCGTATGTTTTTGCGTCAGGCGTAGTCCGAGGCGGTCTCTTGAATTGCTATTACAACGAAGTCGCGGCTTCGTCGCCTCTCAATAAAGAGGGCACGTATATTTTCAGCGGCATATACCCCTCGCTCCTCGCCCAGTTCCTCGGCGACAACTGGGAAGTGTCTGATTCAACGGCAACGCCGATGATGAATGCCGCTTACGCGTTTGAAACCACCATAGAGAGACCCATGTTCAATGCGGTGACTGTAAGCGCCGCCACTGCAAAAGTTGAGGGCGAGATTCTTGATTTCGTGGGCTCTACCTCGCCTGTGACGCTGGACGGCAACCGCTCCGTGCTCGTAATCAACGCCGACGGCACGCTCGCCTTCGCCAATGCCGGCGATACGATTGGCTCATGCCGCGCCTACTTCCAGCTGCATGGGCCAGGGGCGTTGCAGGACGTGACGCACTACTCTCTGACCTACGGCGAAACCAGCGCCTCGGGTGAATTGGTGCCTCCCTCTACGGGCGGCTACGGACTCTGGGCCGCACACAACGGCGTTGCCGGCGCATGGAATGAGACTGACGCGAGCGGCGTCTGCAACGTGTTCCGCTACGCTTTCGACAAGCCAAGCGGAGCGTTCGCCGACCCGCCGCTGCTGGCGATCACCATCGAGAACGGTAACGCAGTGATCCATACGCCGCCGCTTGTGAATTCGGACGGCTTCACCTTCAGCATCGTCGCCACCGACGCGCTTGGAGAAGGCGCCGCCACGGTGTATCCGCTCGACCCGTCTGGCAGAACGGTGATTCCCGCGGCGAACAAGCCCGCCCGATTCTTCCGTCTCAGGGCGGCAGAAAATTTATGAAATTTTCGAAAATTTCCTATTGCCAAAGTGACGTAGGTTGTGATAATATTGAGGTGTAAATTTTGGCAGAGTAGTCCCTTTGAGTGACAACAACAAAGCGAGGAACGATGAAAACTGCAAGTTTGCATGGTGTTTTAAAGGGGGTTAGGGGGAGTCTAGCTTTGATAGCTGCACTCTCTTGCGCATGGTCCGCCGAGGCGGTCCTGCCGCATATGTCCCAGAACATTTCCCTAGTGGCCGGCTGGAACGCCGTCTATGTGGAAGTGGCGCCGGAGCAGCCGGCGAATGAGATTTTCGCGACTTGGCCTGTGGACAGCGTGGGTCTCTACGACCCTGCCTCGTTCCTCGCGACGCGTCAGTTCGCTGCGGACTGGAACTCGCAGGGGCTGCCGCGCGAGTCCATGATCGCATGGTACCGCGACGCCCCCGAGGCTTCCTCGCTCAAGAACATTCCGGCGGGATCGGTGCTGGTGATGTACTGCAAGCAGGAAAGTTTCCTCGCCACGCTCCGCGGCGTTCCCGCCCCGCCCCGCGCAACATGGCATGTTACAAACGCGGACACGTTCTACAACTTCATCGGCGTCTCCGTGTCGCAGAGAACGGAAATCTCGGCGTATTTCGAGGGATCGCCGTGCGACAGCATCCCGGTCACGAGCTTCTACCGGATAGGTGGCAGCAATTCCGTCGAGGTGCCGGAGACGCGTGCGGTGCGCTCCTTCGACAAGTACGTCAACGATGGCGGCGTGCTGCTCATGCCGTCCTCGAAGATCAGCGACTGGTCGGGCGTGTTGAACGTCTCGCCCCTTGGCGGCATCAACTTCGGCCAGAATTCCAGCATGGGCAAGCTCTCCGTCCGAAACGACGGCAAGGTGGCGCGCACGGTCCGTGTTGAGTTTGCCCAGCCGATCAACGGCGACGAGCTTTTCAAGTCGCCCACTTTCCCCGGGTTCATCCAAATGATGGACATGGACGAGGCCGTTACAAACGCCTATTGGACCGAGGTTAACCTGTATGGCAAGACGTGGTATAAGACGCTTGCGCCGGGTGAGACGTGGAACATGGGATTTGGCCTAGACAGAAAGGCACTTCAGGAGAACGAACTTCGCAAGGGGCTCACCTTCGGCGCGCTCATTAAGGTGACCGACGACAGTGCGGCTCATGCAAAGGCCGTTCTGCCGATCTATGGCGAGACTTCTGGCAAAACAGACACCGAGTGGCCGAACGGACTCTGGATTGCCGATGTGGAGCTGGACTCCATCCGCATGGTCGAGCTGAGAAGAATTGTCGAGACCAATATGGTGAACGGCGCGCAGGTGGTTGTGACAAACGCGATCGAGACGGCCCTCAGCGAAAAGTCGCCCACAGGCGGAAAGTTCAAGCTGCGCCTACCAATCCACCGTGACAAGGAAGGGAGAACGCGTCTCTTGCAGCGCGTTGTCTCTGCGGGCGCCACAACGGAGAACGGCACGTTCAACTACAAGCTCTACGCGGGCGAGGCCAAGCCGCTAGACACGGATACGACGCTCATGCGCATCTCTGCGGTATGCCTGCCTACGGAACTGCCCGTCATCGATGCGGTGGGTGGCGATCTTTGGTCCGACAACTCGGGCTTTTCGACGAAATTCGAATTCTCCGTGGCGCCCAACGGGGCGACGAGCCTCCTGCGTCACCCGTACCATCCTCAGCATGACGGCCTGAGGTGGGACTTCAAGACGAGCGCTCCCGACGGCGACGACGTATACAACTACAAGTATGACGTCAAGCCAGAGACGTTCTCCGTGAAGAGCGAAATCAAGCTCAAGATTGACTTTGGCGACGAGGTTCGGGAATGGAACCCGCAGGAAACGTTCTCTGGCACCTGTGAGTGGTCTCTTTCAGGGCTTCGCCACGACGGCAATGTGGTCGTGAGCGGATCGATGACAATGAGGCGAATCTCGCCCGTCTCGAAGCTTATGCTCAAGTGAACTCATGAACTTCAACGAACTTCAAAGAAAGGTAGACTGAAATGAAAAAAATGATGGCTTTTGTTGCAGCGCTCTCCATGGCGAGCACGTTGATGGCCGCTTCGGCCCAATTCCCCTATCAGGCCGTTCTGAAGGACGCATCCGGCGCAGCGCTGACGGGGAACAAGACGGTGGAGATATACCTCTACAATGTGTCAACTGGAGGTGGTAAGCTTTGGGGCCGCTCGTACTCGGTGTTGCTTGACAAGACGGGCTTGTTCAACATCGAGGTGTCGGACAGCAAGGGAACTGCGATTGGTAGCTCGTCAAAAACCCTTGATGCTGTTTTTGCTGAAAATCAGGATATCTACATCTCCCTCAAGGTGTCAGGTTCTTCTGGCGAGATTATGCCGCGCCAGAGGCTGCTCCCGGTGCCATTTGCGGCTGTGGCGTCCAATGTCTCAAGCGCAAGTGGAAACTTCACAGTAACCGGTACGTTGACGGCCAAGTCCGCAACAGTTGCGCAGGGGCTCACTGCGAATACGATGACAGTGAAGGGTGCGGCCAGTGCGGGATCGGTCACCTCTACCGGCAATGCCACTGTTTCTGGCAATCTTACTGTGTCTGGCACGATATCTGGCTTTGGGATAGCGCCGGTGGGAACAATCATCATGTGGAGCCAGGCCACAATCCCCAATGGCTGGTCGCTTTGCAATGGCCAGACGGTCAATGGCATTAAGACGCCCGACCTGCGCGGCCGATTCATCGTGGGAGCAGGGAGCGGTTCCGGTTACAATGTCGGGGATATAGGCGGCGCGGCCTCAGTCGCTCTCACTGCTGCCCAAATGCCGAAGCACCGTCATTCATATTCGTTCACTGGTGCAGACCTTGCCGGAGCCTATAAAAAGGACAACTTTTTCTACAACCAAGGCGGCAAGTACTCAAGCTTGACAAACACTAAGTACACCGACTATGTGGGAGGGCCCTCAAATGGTGCAGAGGGCAGCGCGCAGGCGCACGAGAACCGTCCGCCCTACTACGCAATCTACTTCATCATGAGAACAAACTAATCAGGAGCCTTGGCCATGCGAATGAAATCCATTGGAGCGATGGCGTTGGCGCTTCTGCTGTTTGCGCCATCTGCAGGAAGGGCGAATACGGCGTTCGCCTATCAGGGTCGGCTTATGCTTGCTTCGGGCGAGACGCTGACCAGCTACAGCTATTCCATAAGGTTCAGCATCTACGACCAGGCGACGGGCGGGACCGCTCTTTGGACCTGTACACGTGATGTTCGTCTCTCTGAGGACGGACAGTTTTCCGTGGATCTCTCTGATCCCACGAATTCCAGCGACGCTTTGGGTGCGTTGTTTGCCGCGAATGTTGACAGGCCGCTCTACATCGGCCTTACCGTCTTAAAAGTCGGCAATGCAGTGCTCAACGATGCGGAGATTGCACCTCGCCAGAAGATCATGACAGTTCCCAAAGCCTCATGGGCGGCAAACTGCAAGGCGGCGAAGGGGAACCTTTCGGTCGCCGGTGCGTCCGGTGCTAATACCGCCAACATCACACAAGCTTTATCAGCCGGCTCCATTTCAACGCCGGGAGAGTTTAAGTGTGGCACGCTTGCGGTAGGAGGACTGACCGCTCCCAACATTACCGTGAAAGGCGCAGTGGAGGGGAAAGGCGTGATTCCTGTCGGTGGCATCGTTATCTGGAGCGGATTCGTAAACAACATGCCGTCCGGGTGGGCGCTCTGCAACGGCTCTGACGGCACGCCAGATCTGCGCGACCGTTTTGTTGTAGGTGCCGGTGGTTCTGGCTATAATCTCGGCAGCAAAGCCGGCGAGGCTGCCCATAAACTCACAGCGGAAGAGATGCCGAAGCATCGGCATTCATACTCGTTTACGGGTGCTGATCTCGCCCTTGTATGGGCGTCAGGAAACTCCCTCTACTGCCAGCATAACCAGTATTCCAATAATAAGAACTCGCCGTGGACTGACTACGCAGGCGGAGACCAGCCTCACGAAAATCGGCCACCTTATTATGCACTCTGCTACATCATGAGGGTAAGATGATGAAAAGAAAAATCCTTTTTTCTGTTGCGGCGCTTGCGCTGCCGTTTGCCGCGGCTTTTGGAGCGGCCGCCAAGTACTCTCTTGGCATTCCCACTACGCCGGTCATTCGGGACACGGCCAACGCGGCGAACAACGCATGGCTCAACGCGAACACCGCTTATGCCGTGATGGGCGTTGTGGCGCCATATGAGTCGCCTAAGTCGGACCACGATACAACCACCCCGACGAACTTCATCTCTGCCTTGACAGTGGCAGGCGCGTCGCGTGTGAAGATGAGTGCAGTGGAGGTAGGTTTTGCGGTTGAGCGCACGAAGCCAGAATACTATCTGGGCGACAAAGTGATTCCGCCGGGCGGCGTTGACTGGTCGGCCACGTATGCGCACTTCCAGAGCCTTAGCGAAGATAAACGCCAGGGATTCCTTTTTGATCCTCTTGGCGAGGCTGTTTATGTGACTCAAGGCGGCACGCTTGCGTTCACATGGATTCTTACGAACGGCAACTCGGTGGACATGTCTTATGTCACAGCCTCGGCGTGCCAGGGAAGACCTCGCCGCATATACTGGACAGACCACCCCTACAATGGTCCAGGCGTGGATCTTTCGGGCAAGTTCGTCAAGTTCTTCGGAGATAAGGATATTCTTAATCTGAAGTATGGTTCCTACACGAACACAACTGCAGGTCAGACGCAGATAATTACCAATCGCGTTATTTCAGGCCTTTGTTTGGACAAGTCCTCCAACATCCTTCTCGCCTATGGTGAGCATCAGGGCCAGGTGGTGATGGCCTACTACGATTCAGGAACATACGAGCGTCTGCTGCATGTTCAGACGATTGAAATCTGCCGTCCTGATGTAAACGTGCTGCAAGGAGAGATTGGGCGTGCGCTTAAGCCAGACGGGCGTGGTTACGACACTTCCGGCCTGATCGCCCGCCCCACGGTGGTGAATCCCACCGACGGTCGTGGCGAATATCTCTACCAGCACAAGGGACATTACTCCTACAGCCCGAAGAACGGCGAAATCTATCCGCTCCGCCCCACTAAAGACTGCCGCTGGAATGCGGAGATCTACTGGATGGAGACCGACGAGATGGAGGTGCAGTGGCCGTTCGAGGTTGACCACTACGAGTGCGACTGGCCCAAGGACACCACTGTGTTCGTGCGTGGCGACGTTTCTGGCGACTATGGCCGGCCAATCTACATCCCCACTGACTACACGGCCTCTCTCATGTCCTACCAGGAACCCGAAGGACACGCGCTTGCGCCGACTTCGGACGGCACTTTCACGACAAAGAACGAAGGCTTCTCGCTTTTGAAGCTGACAACGGAAGACGATGTCTGGTTCATGCCGATACACTCCGTGTTTCGCTCAAACACCAATTACTTCACGCTTGCTTCGTCACAGATTGCCGTGGGCGCAGAACTGCGCCTTCGCGAAGGCCTGTTTGCGGGAACTGCGCCCGGCTTCTCGCCGGTCTGCGATTCCGCCAGCCCCGGCACGATCTACGAGGCCAAGAGTGCGCGCATTTGGAACCCCAACCTATATATTCCGTCAAAGCCTGAAACGCAGAGCTCTGACGCCGCCGATCCCACGGCCATTGCAGAGTCTGGTGGCGACACGAACAAATACGAGTCGGTGATTTACGCAGTGACGGCGAACCCGCCGAATCAGGACAACGGCACCAACATCGAGGTTTGGTGGAACACCACGATTAAGGCGGAGGATATGCCATCACCGATCACGATTCCCACTCTGCCGCAGGTATACACCGTCAACTGGCCGAGGAGCTGGGAGTCGCCCCATATCGTGATTGCCTCGCAGCTCGGCAGCGCCGGCGATTCGGCTTTCCGCCACAACCGTGGTCTTCGCCTTGAAGAGTCTACATCCACGGCAAAGCTTGCGTCGCGTGCATATTTCTCCGACGATGGCGGCACGATGACATTCTGGGTCAAGCCCTATGAGGGTTTCACCGGAACAAATCCGACAGCGGCCTCCCTGCTTTCGATTCAGTCCAACAAAGACACCACCTACAGTCTGACGTTTGACATTCGTAAGGTTGGCGCTTCCACAAACCTCGTCGTGTCCATTAAGGGGTCGCTGCCAACGAGCATTCCAATTCCGAAGAACCTCCTTGGCGATGAATTTGGTGGTTGGATCCCTGTCGCCGCCTCGATTCACACCAATTCGGTCTCCGTGTTCATTGGCCGCGACAAGACGCCGCCTGGCGGAACGAATGTCGTTATCAACGCCAATATGGAGGCGGTGCTTGGTGAGGGTACGGTCAATGTGGTGATTGGCGCAGACAGCCAACAAGCCCGCAAGGGATTGGCGCTCGGCGAAATCAGCTTCTGGGCTGTTCCGCTTGATTACCATTCGACAGACGGCAGCATGGACGTTGCAAAGGCGCTGCTCCGCCCCATCAATTCCGTCCCGAACGGCCTCACTGGTCTCTTCTCCTTCCGTGATGACGACACCTATGTGGAGGAGGCGCAGGGATATGTGTGCACCGAGAGAGTGCTCGGCATCCACTTTACCGCGGGGAATTGCTCCTTGCTCGACGAAGGTCCGCCTCTCATCGACAATGCCATCATCGACGCGGACGCGAACTTTGCGCCAAGGGTGTATGTGCAGAACGATTCCAGTGCCGACTTCTACAACCCGAACGAGGAGCATGGTTTCGTGCGGGCCGGTTCCGGCGGATATGTCGCTTGGGCGCTTCGCGCCGATCTGAACAGCTCCACTTCGTCCGAGCCGGGCGTTCTCGTTGAATACGTGAAGGACGGCCGAAAGGCGATGAAATGGTTCTCCGTTGACGTGACAAGCGTTCTCTATCCCGAGCTTGCGGCCGACTGCGTGGCCGGCAAGGCCATCCCCGGGCCCCATCCGCTTGATTTCTTTGACGATCCCTGGTGTGAAGAGACTTATTGGGACGAAAAATCCAGCTCTTCGCCAGCGCACCGCGACCGCAAGCTGCAGCTATGGGCAAAGGCGGCAGGCACTCTGACCGTGCACATGTTCTATCCCATGCAGGAGGGATTCGCGTTCCCGTCCGTGGATCGGGCAAAATGGCCTAAGGTCACTGATCCCGTCCCGTGGCTTTCGCTGCTCTCGAACCCGTTCGGCGAGCCTCTCTCCCTTCCGCCGGCCGCTTGGGTCTGGCGTGTGTCTTGGCCCGCGAACGTGCCGGAGATGGAAATCGGGCGTACGCTCACCCTCGCCTCAGCGGGGCTTCCCGAGGTGTGGAATGCAAAGTCTGTTGGCGTGGTGTGGCCTGCCACTGACTCCGAACGCGACGCGACTGCCGTCCTCTTTGACCCGACGGTCGCGCAGTCAACCGGCTTCTCGCCTGAAGACTACGAATCGGTTTCGCACGCCATTTCCGAACTTGGCATCAGGCAGGGTTCGGACGGAAACGGGACGCTCAGGAAGGGCAAGTGGACGTTCAAGGACCTGCCGCCTTCGATTTCGTCGCGCTTCTATCTCGACACGACGGCACCGTTGGATAGCTGCATCAAGCTGATTGGCGAGCGGGAGGACAATCCCGGCGGCGTGTCGCTTCTCCATGTGAACGTGCTCAACGACGAGGAGCGCGAAGTGCTGGCGAGGCTCATGGACAATACCGCGTCCGATGGCGGCGAAAAATGGAGGAAGGCCATCGAGAAGCTCGCGACTAAACGCGTGGAGCCCAGCAAGCACAATGAAAAGAGTACAACGGAGGACGTCATCGACTATCAGCCGCGCGACCACTACGCGCTCTTCACGATGGGTGCAACGAACTATGTGACGATCATCCAGAACGACTCCACAAACGAGCTGATGAACGTTGCCAAGGGCGATCCCATCCAGATGCACGTCATCAAGGTGGTGCCGAAGTACTATGTGGGGCGTGTGGTTACGCGCGAGGACCCGCTCAACCTCCTCTCGCAGCAGCTCTCCGTGATCTACGCCGAGGCGTTCGCGGGCTCGCCGGAAGAATATGAATTCGAGTGGAAGAAGTGTTCGCCACATGCTGACGGCACGGTGCCCATCGACTTCGAAGGCGAGTACACGTTGAGGTTCCCGATCACTGCGGGCAAGACGCGTTTCGTCATCGGCGGCCAGGGCGACACGCTCGCGAACATGGTGAACACGTACTACGCCATGCGCTACCGCGCGGCCAGCACAAGTTCGCCCGCATACAAGACGATGAAGTTTGAATGGTCCGAATGGACAGATCCGCCCGCGCTCGCGGAAGGGTGGGTGCAGCGAGTCCTCAACAACGTGACGCCATTCACGCAGCGTATGCGCGACCTCGTGGAGAACGAGGCGGAGACTGCCGTCACAATGATCCGCCAGGCCGGCGCGCCGTACGAGGGCGACGTTGCGCTCAGTCAGGAGAATCTCCAGAACATTGGCCTCATCCAGCTGTACGAGACGCTGCTTAGCAAGGCTGAGTCGATGTCGATACAGCTTGGAATCAACGATGCAGACGCCAACAAGCAGCTTCAGCTCGCAGTGGCGCGTCTTGCCGACCTCTACAACCTTCTCGGTGACGAGGCGTACACCGACGCGCTCAACCCGACGATCGGATTCGGATCGAGCTATCTCGACTACGGCGCGCTTTCCTCTTCGCTCTTCTGCTTCGACAACCAGGTGCCCACGCTCCTTGACGAAGAGCTTGCGCTCCTGCGCGGCCGCACGCAGGACATGGCGCCCTCCACACACCTCTCGCCCTACTTCAACAGGCTGGTGTGGAACTTCACGCGCGGCATGAACGCGGGCGAAGTGGCGTATGCCGTCAACTACGACATAAGCGGCAACAACAAGGGAGTGATCGACTACTCCCAGGCGGCCGAGATGTACCCGCAGGGACATGGCGACGCCTACGGACACTACCTCTCCGCGCTTTCGGGCTACTACCGCCTGATGAGAAACCCGTATTTCTCGTGGGGCAAGCCCGCGATGGGCGAAATGGTTGTTGCTGACGCAGTGGTGAATGTGGACTACTACGATGAGGCGAACTTCGCAAAGACCGCGTACAACGTGGCGAAGACCGCGTTTGACGTGGTTGACCGCACTGCCCGCAAGGCGTACCGCGACAACGGCGGCGCTGCTGGCGCAGGCTATGTGGACAGCAACACCTCTCGCAACTTCGGCTATGGCGAATGGGCGTCGCGCGGCGGATTTGGCGCGCTTTGCAACTGGGCGGTGGGCAATTCTCTCCTTGAGGAGGAGCCAAACGCAAAGAACTACAGCCGGTTTGCCTTCACCGATGAGAGCGACAGTATCTACCTCAATCTGAACTGGGGGGTGCCAGGCGACTTCCAGGCGACGGAACTTGAAACAAATGGCACTTGGACAGTGGAGTTTCAGGTTTCTGCAAGTGACGGCGCTGCTCCGTCTGGCGATGCGAGACTCTTGACATTGATGGGCGATGACAAGTCAAGAACCGCGGCTATGGTCGTGTCGCTTGACGGCGACAACAACCTCTCCATAATGCGCGCGCCGGTGAGCGTGGTGGAGAGGCCATACACGGTCTACGGGCTTTACTACACGACAGGCACTGAGGAAAATTATGACGATTTGCCGTGGTCCGCTTTCGAGGAGCGTGAAGGGAGTGTAATTGCCACGCTGAATTTCTGGGGCGTGGATCCGCCTCGAGCGCTTCCGAATGGCATTACGATAGCGGACGCGCCAAGATGGTTGTCTGGCAGAAATCTCCCGCAGTGGGATGGGTGGAATCTGTTCCGCAATTTTGTCGACGACGAATATACCGAAACTGAGTACGTCATTGACACGGCCAATGCAGAGATCGCCCAACTGGGGCAGATTCCCACCGGCGAGTCAGTGCTTGTGGCGGTGCGCAGCTCGGGCGGGATGCCTGTCGTCACGGTCTTCGACGCTGCCGGCGCGAAGGTCGTCGACAAGGAACTTGAGTTCGATTTCGGCTTTTTTGCGGAGGACATCACCGTCGGCGGTGGCTTCGTGGGCGAAATCGGCGAGTTCCGCGTGTGGGATGGCGTGCGTCGTTCCGACGAGAGCCTTCTCGCGTCGCGCTCGTTCGCAAGTCCCCTTGCCGAAGGGCTGGCTCTCTCTTTGAGGACGATTTCCAGGACGGGACCCGCTTCTGTGCTTGTAGACCAAAAGAACCCAATAGTCGAGTGGGTCGTAGAGGGTGGTGAATGGATTGATCCAGCAGCGAGCGGTATAACGATCGACTTCAAGGACGATGGTCTCAAGCGCATCGACCGCTCGACGGTTACCGAACTTTCTTCCCTTGCGGGCATCGCCTCGCAGATTCAGAAGAAGGTCGATCAGATGGATGCCGGGTTCAATCCTCTTGGCCTCTCCAATGCCGCGATACCCTTCGACATCACACCGATTGGAATGGAAGACGGCACGTTCACGCACTTCGAGCAGATACGCGAACGCGCAGGCACGGCGCTTGCAAACGCCCGCGCCGCGCTTGACAAGGCGCAGGAGAGTTCGAACAGGATGAGGATGATCCAGGATGCGGCAGAGGACAAGGAGGCCGCTCTCGATTCCGAGGAGCTCGCGTTCAAGAACAGGATGATCGAATACTTCGGCTATCCGTATTCGGGCGACATCGGGCCTTCCGGCACATATCCGCAGGGCTATGATGGTCCCGACATCTACCACTATGCTTGGATGGATCCTGCCGACTTCGGCCTTGAAGCCGTCAGCAACACCGTCAAGGTGTCGATGAAGGTGAAGAAAGACCCGTGGGGAGGCGGTAGCACCCTCTATGCTCCGGCAAATCCCGTGAACGAGGATGAAGATGATACGATCGATCTTACTTTCGAGTTGAGCGCCAACGGCATGGTTCTGAAGCCTGATACTGTTACTGGCAAGCGTCTTGCCCAGGGCAGAATTCAGGAAGCGCTCGCATCCTTCTTCGTAGCATACGCAGGATTTGAAAGCGCTATAGGGGACTATGAAAGCAGCTACGACGACTTCGAGACGGCCATAGCCCACACGAGGGCGGTAACGGCCCTTCTCGCGGTGAAGAACACGATTGAACTTGCCTCTATTGCGTTTGAGAGTGGCATTGCGGCGAAGAAGGCTGCGCTCACAATATTCGCCGATACTATGGAATTCGCAAAGGAACAGACTGATGTCGTGGCGAAGTTCGTCAAGGAGGGTATGCCCAAGGTAATGGGTGCAGGCATGACCGTGAATACTGACCCTAGTGCCATTGGCGCGCTTACAATCAATTCGGCCACTCAGCCTGCTGAGACTGCAGCGAGCATTGCCGTGTTCAACGCCAAGACTGCGCTTACCGGCATGGAAGCCCTTGAGGTATTCATGCAGATACCTCAGAAGACGATGGCAGTCATAGAGGAAATCACCAATGGACAGATGGAGGAGGCCGGGGCGCTGGGTGAGGCCGTGTCGGCGCTTGAGAA
>JAEEGL017117944.1_pt1 | contig 23404 bp, 14 predicted proteins | sample 9134231 | NCBI WGS metagenome assembly JAEEGL01 (sample SAMN16246548, study PRJNA631951) | gut metagenome | biome: gut microbiome; feature: rumen; material: fiber-attached | host: Bos | place: Iran: Karaj | collected 2018-10
AACGGTAAAGGCATCGTCCAGGTGATCGACCTGATGGGGCGTATTATTCTTGCCGACGAGGCCAATCGCAACATTTCAACCAAAGGTTTCGTATCTGGCGTTTACGTTTTGAGATTAATCGACGGAGAAAATGCTAAAACCCAAAAGATCGTCATCCAATAAGCAAAACCTTATCACTGAATAACAAAATGAGAGTAACTATAGTTGCTCTCATTTTTTATTGATATTAATTGATAATATTTACTAATTATTATATAATTTTTTTAATTTTGCAAGCATTATTAGAAAGAAAAAACAAACAAACAATAGATTTTGATATTATTTTTACTATCTTTGCAAAAGTTTAAAATGAAGAGATATAAAGTAATTGAAGTCATCAAGCTGTTATTAAAAGATGACTGGGAATATTGTTATTCCAAAGGCGATCATAGACAATTTAAACATCCTACCAAAAAAGGAAAGGTTACCATTAAAGGGAAAGACAGTGATACACTGGATCAGTTTATTTTAAATAATATTTGGAAACAAGCTGGATGGAAATAAAAAAAACAAAGATGGAAGAAACTAAAATCATTAAGGTTTATGTAGAATGGACCGACAAGAACTTCTGTGCTACATTGAGTGACAATGTGCCTGGTTCTATTGTAGTTACTGCCAAAAACATCATCGAATTAAAACGTGAAGTCGCAAAAACCCTCAAATTCCATATTGAAGGCATGTTCGCCGATGGAGATGAAGTTCCTCAGTGGCTCGTTGAAGGCAAATACGAATTTGATTATGAATATCTATCAGCAGCAGCGCTGATCAAGGCCTGTGAGCCATACGCATCACTTGCGGCGTTAAGTCGGGCTACAGGCATCAACCAACGGCAGCTCTCACATTATGCCAACGGCATCCGTCATCCTCGTCCTGAGCAACGTAAACGTATTGTGGAAGGAATGCATAAAATTGGACGAGAATTGTTGTCGGTTGACTGATTAAGCCTTAGCCAATCTGACTCCAGTCAAAGGTCTGGGCAAACAATTCCTTGTAATGCTCCCTGAGCATCCGATTCTCGGGCTTGATGAGCTTGGGGTCGTCGTTGAGAATGCGCATGGCGGTATCACGGACCTGGGGAATCAAAGCCCCGTCCTTTTGCAAATCTCCGATGAGCATTTCGATCTGGCCGGATTGTCGTAGGCCACCTGTCTCGCCGGGACCGCGCAGTTCCAAATCCACTTCAGCAATCTGGAAGCCGTCGTTGGTGGAACACATCGTTTTCATGCGGGTTTTGCCGTCAGGGGTGAGTTTGTGGTCGGTGACCAAGATGCAGTACGACTGGTCGGCACCGCGACCCACACGGCCTCTAAGTTGGTGCAATTGCGAGAGCCCAAACCGATTGGCGTTCTCGATGATCATCACGCTGGCGTTGGGCACATTGACACCCACTTCGATGACGGTGGTGGCTACCATGATCTGGGTGTTCTTGGTGATGAAACGTTGCATCTCGAAATCCTTGTCTTCGGGTTTCAGTTGGCCGTGGCACACGGAAATCTTGTATTCTGGCTCGGGGAAATCCCTCAACAATGCCTCGTAACCTTCCTGCAAGGCGATCATATCCGTTTTTTCCGACTCCTTGATCAAAGGATACACCACATAAATCTGCCGTCCTTTAGCGATTTGCTGCTTCATGAACATCATAATACGGTAGCGGTCGTCGTCATACACATGGTAGGTCTCCACGGGCTTCCTTCCAGGCGGCAGTTCATCGATTTTCGACACGTCGAGGTCGCCATATTGGGTCATGGCCAAGGTGCGGGGAATGGGAGTGGCCGTCATCACCAGCGTATGAGGCGGACGATCCGTTTTCTCCCAAAACTTGGAACGTTGAGCCACGCCGAAACGGTGCTGTTCGTCGATGATGGCTAGACCTAATTTCTTGAATATCACTTTTTCTTCGATGAGGGCGTGGGTCCCCACGATGATCTGCAACGAACCGTCTTCCAATCCTTCATGGATTTCGCGTCGTTCTTTGGTCTTGGTGGAGCCGGTAAGCAGGGCGAACTTTACGGGCATGTCCTTGAGCAGTTCCTTGAGGGTGGCATAGTGCTGTGTGGCCAATATTTCCGTCGGGGCCATCATGCAGGCTTGGTAGTCGTTGTCGAGGGCCAAGAGCATTACCATGAGGGCTACGATGGTCTTGCCGCTGCCCACATCACCTTGCAGCAGTCGGTTCATCTGGTGGCCACTGCCCATGTCGATGCGTATCTCACGGATGACCCTTTTCTGGGCGTTGGTCAAAGGGAAGGGGAGGTGCTCTTTATAGAAGGTGTTGAAATAGTCGCCCACACTACTGAACACATAGCCTTGATGAAGGCTCTCACGGCGTTTCTTAGCGCGTAGTAGCTTGAGTTGGAAGAAGAGATGCTCCTCGTATTTCAGCCTTCTGGTGGCTTGCTGTATCTCGATGTTGTTGGCAGGAATATGGATCTGATAGTAGGCGTATTTCCGGGGGATGAGCTGTTCCTGCTGAAGTAACTGTTGGGGCAGGACTTCAGGGATGAAATCCATTACCTGTTGGAGGATTTGGCGTTGTATCTTGGCAATCTGACGCGTGCCGAGACCGTGGTCCTTCATCTTTTCTGTGGTGTTGTACACCCCTTGCAAACCCTCGCCAATCAAGGGATCGCTGGGGTTGTATTCCTCGATCTCAGGATGGACGAAATTGTAGTTGTGGTTAAACTCGGATGCCTTGCCGAACAACACGTATTTCTTGCCTGGTTTGAAGCGGTCTTTGATCCATTTCAGTCCTCGGAAGAACACGATTTCTATGGACCCGGTCTCGTCGGTGAACCTGGCAGTGGCTCTTGTGGCTCTCGGCGCGCCGATGAGCTGCACGTTGCTGATGGTGCCGATGAGCTGGTAATACACCAAGTCATCGTTCACCTGCGCCACCTTGTGGATCTGGCTCTTGTCGATATACCTGAAAGGGAATTGGTTGAGCATGTCCATATAGGTGAACACCTTCAACTCCTTGTTGAGGATCTCCGCCTTCTTAGGCCCTACGCCTTTGAGGTAGCTGATGTTCGTGTGCAGCAGGTTGACTTCCATACTGCAAAGATAATAAAAAATCCGTTTCCTTCTACCGATAAGGCATCCTTACGAGGTGCGGCACACCTTCCACTCGCTCACCGTCCTGGTTTCTTTCGAGAAGCCGATGCCTATCTTCACCACGGGAAGGCCAGTGCCCTCGTAGGAAACGGCGTAGTTTTTCGTGTCTGCCGCATGGACAATCCAACTTCCCTACGGGGTGCGACTACGGCTCTTGTTCACCAAAATCACACCCGTGAACACCAACGCCGCCGCCAACACCTTCTGCCAGGTCAAGCGATCCATGCCTAAAACGATGGCTGTCACCATGCCGATCAGCGGCTGGACGTAGGTGTAAAGGCTCACCACCGTGGGGCGCAGTTGCTTTTGTCCGATGGGCAACAGAAAATAGGCAATGAAGGTGGCAAAGACGATGATGTAGCCTAATTGTAGCCAATAGCTGGTGGTCATATCGGCAAAAGGCAGATGCGTCAGCTCCTTAATGTCTAAAGGGACAGCAATCAAGGTGGAGAACAAGAAGATCCACTTCATGAAGGTGACCACGTGGTACCGCTGGATCAAAGGCCTGAAGATGCCGAGATAGGAGGCGAAAAAGACGCAGTTGCCAATCATCAGCAGGATGCCGATGGGCTGGGACTGAGTAATGCCGTTGCCATGAGCGCCTATGGTATTCAGCACCAACAGAATGATGCCTACGAAGCTCATGGCTACACCGCCGGCCTTCTTCAAGGTGATGGGTTCCTTCAAGGCGATGGCCGCGATGAACATGGTGAAGATAGGGGTGGTGGAGGTGATGATCGAGGTGTCTAACGGTGTGGTGAATTTGCTCGACTCTAAATAAGCCAGCTGGGTGAGCAGAAACCCTAACATCGAAGCTACAAAAATGCCACAAAGATCTTTGAATGGCACCTTCTCCTTAGGTAGAAAAAGCGATATGAGCCAAAACAGCAGACAAGCTCCTGCAGATCTGAAGCAGAATAAACCCAAAGAGCCAACCAACCCACTGTTGGTCAGCTCTTTGCAGATGATGATGTTGAATCCGAAGATTGTGTAGGCACCTAATACCGATAAGTGACCTATTAATTTGTTCGTTTTCAACTTCTAACTCCTCACTTAATACTCCCAGAGGCTCTGTTCATAGTCGAACATCTCGTTCTTGATACGTTCTGACTCGTAGAGCGCATCAATGTTCAAGGCGTAGGAGTTGATGTAACGGTCGTACATGTTCTCTTCCTTGACGATATAGCTGTCGAAGACGCGCTTGGTGAGGATTTCCTCGTAAGTGCGACGCTCGGCGCCGTTTTTACGGTTGGCGATAAAGGCTTCGGAAAGCACTTTGCGGGTCTGGTCATCGAAAGGAATCCAGCAGGCCTGCGACAATCCGTCCTCGTCAACAATGATGGGGCCAAGGGCGATGATCCTGACCAAGAACTGTGACAAATGCTTGTCGAAATACCAGTCTTCTTTGATACGGAGTCTTGTCACATTGACCATGCGGTCTTTGAAGACAATCTCGTTGGCGACTTCCACGCCGTCTTTCATAATGACGGGCGGATCGCCGATCTTGGTGTTTTCCGTCTCAAAGTCATCGCGTGTCAGAGGCGTGACCATATCGTCGATATTGTTCTCCACGCGGTAGGGGGTGATGCGTCCGTCAAGGATGCCGTCATACAGCACGGTGACGAGATTGCGCCAGTCCTCGGTGGGGTTGACAGGATAGTAGAACACTTGGTTGATTTTCTGCCGGAAGTCGATCTCACGGATAATGGTCTTTTTCCACATCACATACTCCTCGCGGATTTCCGGAAGGGGTGAGAGTTTCTTTTCGACCATAATCTCCTGACGCTTCGACAGAATGCTGTTCTTGGGTGGCTTTGCTTCCGTGGTCTGGGCGGTGAGGCTCAGCACCATGCCGAAAAGCATCGCAGCGGTCAGTGTTGATACAAGTGTCTTTTTCATCTTCTATGGTTTTTATTTGTTGTTGTCTTATTTGATTTCCACAGCAATCTGTGTGTCGAGTACCTTCTCCTTGTTGTCGTTACCTTTCACGCGGATGGCGGTGAACACGTAGATGTCGCCTACGTTGGCCGAGTTGAAGACACTCTTCAGTGTCTCGTTGAACCTTGAACCAGAGACTTTCTCTTCTTTTGTGGTGCCAGCTTTGGTCCTGTATTTCACGGTATAGCCGGTCACGTCGTAATGGACACCTTCAAAATCGAAGTCTTTCATCTCCGCTCTCACCATGTTGGCGGCGAGCAGGGCGCTCTTGGTGACCTTGCCGTCGGCTCCCACGTTGTCGATCTTGGCGGTCGGTTTGGGCAGTTCCTTCACGCGGAACTTCATGCTGCCCAACGAGCTGCCTTGCGAGCTGACGTGGACGACCACTTCGCTGGGGTTGCCGCTCACACGGAGGTTGTAGGTGCCATTGCCGATACGGGAAAGGGTAGCACCGGTAGCCGTGGCGGAGATCTCACCACCCACACCGCCACCGATGGCGATCGGGTTGTCGATACCGGCATAAACCACGTTCATCTTGGTGGCCGACACGCTCACCGCCGGAGGTGCCACGGTGAAGGAACCCTCGAACGGGTAGTCCTCGATCACGTTGGTCTTGGGGTTGAGCATCGGGATGACACCGGTGTACTTGTGGGTACCTACGCCTACGTTGTATTCCAGGTCGATCACACCTTGGCTGTTGCTGGCGTATTCCTTCTCCGGACCACCGTCAAAACGGACCCTGGCAGTGGTCTGCGTGTTCTGCCAGGCAGTCACCATCGCTTGGGCGCGGTATTTCTGTCCGGAGAGGATGTAGCTGCTCTCGGCAAACACCTTGGCGCCGACTTCGTCGAAGGTGAAGTCCTCGGCGTGGATGGATTGTGCCAAATGGGTCACGGCATTCAATTCTGCGGTCTCCACCTCAGAGATGATCTTGTTCAAGAGGGTGATGTCAGCAATCAGCACGGTATGGTGGAAGTTGTGGTATTCCCAGCCTTTCTGGAGGGCATCGCTCGCCTCGGGAGCGTAGTCGATACGTGCACCGTAATATTCGCCTTCCACGGGAAGCTTTTTCAGGGAGCTTTCGCTGACACCAGACTGCTGTAAGACGTAGTCTCTGCTGCCATAGATGCTGTCGGTGATCAGTCCAAGCTCATGGATATGCTCAAAACCCATAGCTTTAACTATCTCATGCCTATACTCCCTGATTTTCTCTGAGAGTTCGAAGGCTTTTCCGTTACCTTCGGGGTCGCCCATCATGTAAGCGGTGGGTTTGTTGTAGTTGTCTCTCGACTTAATCTTGGAGGTGTTGATGTTATAGAACAAACGGCCATTGTATTGGATGGTGTCACTGCTTTTCAGCAGGCCCTCATTGACGGCTTTGTCAAAGTCCATCTCTTCGATGTTGCTGACCAAATTCCATTTAATGGCTTCGAGGTAGTTGATCATTTCGGTTGACTTCTCTCTCAATGCCTGGGCTTGTTCCCAATATGGGCCGACTTTTTCTTGGTCCAAGCCGTATTGCTCCTCAAAGGTGGCATAGCGTTGTGAGATCTGTTGCATCAATGTGATGTTGGTTTCCTGGACGCCTGCGTTCACGGTGTCGAAAGCGTCGAGGATGTCTTTCGAGACATTCATGGCGAGAAGGGCAGTGTACACAAGGTACATCATGCCGATCATTTTCTGTCTCGGGGTTTCTTTTGCGCCTGACATAGTATCGTACTCCTTTCTTAATTAATGAAGTAGATTTATGCCTTGATGTTCATGGCTGACAACATGCCTCCATAGACGTTGTTCAAGGCGCTCAAGCGTGATGACAGCTGGGTCAGCTGTTTGTTGAGTTCGTTGGCGTTGTTGGCTGAAGCGTTGAGGTTGTCCATGTAGCTTGTCATAGTGGCGGCAAGGCTGCTTGAGGCTTTTGAGGTTTGTTCCATGCTTTGGAGCTGAAGTTCGTAAATGGAATTGAGCGACTGCATACTGGTAGCCACTTTCTTGAGGGTGTTGGTGTCCAAAGCGCTGAAATCGAGTCTGTTCAAGGATTCGCTCAGCTGTTCGTTTGTTTTGGTGTAGTTATTGGCGAAATCCGTGATGGATTTGGTGGCATGTTCCATGGCTCTGACATAGCCGTTGGTGGCTGCCATGGCGTTTGTCATGGCTTCGTCCATGGCGGGAGTGCTGATGTTTCCACCGCCGCCAGCATTGGTGGTGCCGAATTTGGTGCGGGTCTCACCGTCCCAGTCTTCTTCAAGTTCAACGAAAACGTTATCCCATTGATATTCCAAATGCTGTGGTTCGAATGCCGAAAGGAAGAAAATCAAGGCTTCAACACCCAGACCGAGACCCAACATGAGGTCAGCTCCAGGGATATGGGTTAATTTGAAGTAGGCACCGATCATCACGATGGAAGCTCCGAAGCCATAGACATAACCCATGAAGGTTTTGTAATTCTTAGTTTGAGTGAGTGCTTGAAATTTCTTAAATCCCGAAAGATTTTCTTGTTTTTTTGCCATGACAAATTTGTTCTTAAAATGTTGTTTATATTAATCGATTAATTTTCAAAGAAATTCTTAATTATCTATAGACCCTTGAAAGTCTCGGATTGTCGTCCTTGTTACGTCCCAAGAAGGGCTGGATAGTGCGGAATCCGATGTAGCTGCGAGCGGTGTCTTGGTACTCGAAGTCGCGTGTGTTCACTTGGATATAGTAGGAGATGTCCTTCCATGAGCCGCCGCGGATCACTTTGCGTTTCATGACCGGCGGGTCATCTTCTTGTGCGTTATAAGTGTAGTCAGGGTTCATGTCCCAAGTGAAGTTGTAAGAAGTCGGGTCGAAAGCGCTGTTGGTCCATTCAGCCACGTTGCCTGACATGTCGTACAGGCCATAGTGGTTGGGAGGATAGCAACCCACGATGAGGGTTGTCAGACCGCCATCAGCCAGGTAGTTGCCTCGTAAAGGCTTGAAGTTGGCGAGGAAGCAGCCTTTCACGTTTCTGGTTCCGGGGCCACCCCAAGGATAGGGGTTCAAGCGGTCGCCGCCACGGGCTGCCCATTCCCATTCGGTTTCGGTGGGAAGTCTGAACTCGGAGACCAAAGCGTCTTTTTTCGATGACAGGAAGGAGTTTCTCAGCTGGGTTCTCCAAGTGCAAAATGCCCTTGCCTGCTGCCATGTCACACCCACCACCGGATAGTTGTCGTAGGCCTGGTGCCAGAAATATTTCTCTGTCAAGGGGTCATTGAATGAATAAGCGTAATCGTGGATCCAGCACAAGGTGTCGGGATAGACGTTGATGGCTTCCTGGCGGACATACACAGAACGGTCGGTGTAGCCTTGCTTACGGTTCGACCAGGCGCCTTTCCTGTCGGACGTGATGCCATTGTCGGCGTCTCCAATGGAATAGTCATTGGGGGTGAGGCTTTCTCCTTCGAACTCCTTTCTTGCGGCTGCGTGAAGGTCAACCCAATAATAGGAATAATACAATTTTCTGGTATCGATCTGCTTGGCACGGAAATATCTCTCATGCTCAGGCAGATACATGGGTTCCAAAGCCTCCCTGATATCCTGATCCTTGCTGTTCCAGTCAATTTTCGCTTTCCAGTTCAGAATAGGAGGGTCGAGGGTCTCTCCATTTTTGGTCTCGCTGATGGCAAATTCATCGGGGTTGACTTCTGCGAGAAGCCGTCTGGCAATGGAGTCTCTAACCCAGTAAACGAATTGCCTGTATTCGTTGTTGGTGATTTCTGTCTCGTCCATGAAGAATGCTGCGACAGAAACGGTCTTTGGCTCATAAAGCATGGAAGAGTTAATGTCCTCTCCACCTGCTCCCATGGTGAAGCTTCCCATCGGAATGAAAACCATGCCGTATGGGTCGGGCTGGCTGAAAGAGGAGGATGATCTGCGGACGCCAACCAGCTCTCCTTGATTGCCCCTGCCACAGGATGCCAGAAGTAATACTACGGAAAAAACAAACAGTAATTTTTTCATCTTCTTGATAATCATATAGTTGTCTATCTTCTTAATATTCGGGGTCTAAAGCAAATAACCGACAAAATCAAAAAATATTGTATCATAAATGATTTTTTTTGCGCGAACATTATAGGTATCTTACGCTGCGGTAGTCTCTTGGGGTTCGGTCGGTATCGATTTTGAAGCAGTAACTAAGTGCGATTTCGTGTGATCCGGGGATGTGGTGGCCCATGGTGTTGATGTCATAAGCGTAACCGAGGACAAAGTCTTTGATGACCAGTCCGACAGTCAGTCCGATGGATTCCTGAGGCCTGTAGTTGACGCCTAACGAGAAGAGGTCGTTATAGACCACCTTAAAGCCTGCGTTGAGCTGCTGTATTGAGGATAGTTTTTTTTGTGCGTTGCCTTCATCGTCCATTACATTGGCAAAATGAAGATTGGCCATCACGTTTATGGAAGGGATAAACCTGAAAGATGGCATTGTCTCAAGCATGAAAGGATAGCCGGCGACAAGATAAAGGGTTCTGTCGGTGGAGAAGCTGGCGGCGGTTTCGTCGGCGCCCAAGGCTCTTCCAGTGGTGTTCAGCAGATTGATGCACGACACGCCCAAATACAGTGACTCTGGGATTTGCCAGAACACGCCGGCACTGAGGTCAAAAAGCATTCCGCTTTCCTCACCGAGTTGGTTGAGGAGAGGGTCGCCGCTTTGGCCCGGTGTCAGCTTGCTGAAGTCAACAGCTCTGTTTAGCAAGGATACGGAAAGTCCTGCGCCGAGTGTGGAGCCGCCGATGTCGAGATGGTAGGAATAGCCCAAACCCACGTTGGTGTTGTTCTCAAACCCGAGCTGGTCGTTCATCACCGAGAAACTGATGCCGCCGCCTAAAAGGCTGATGGGCATGTCGCCGGTAAGCAAGAAAGTGGTGGGAGCAATGTTATTGCCGTCATTGTCAGTGAAGCCAGCCCACTGCTGCCGGTAAAGCCCCAGCAGGTTCACACCTTCGCTCAGACCAGCGAATCCAGGGTTGATGTAGGTGTAAGAGTTGTTGTAGTTGGTGAATATCGGGGCCTGTTGTGCCAATGCGCCGGTCATGGAGATGACCGTGAGGGCAAAGGCGAGGACGATGGCTTTCTTTTTCAACATATTCAGTCAAGCTATAGAAACGGGCGGCTAAATTACAAAAAATCTGTTATCAACGACCAATTAATCATCTGAAAAGTTTTACAATGTCGTTTCCGTTGGCAAAAATCACCAGAGCGAGAACCAAGATCAGACCTATATACTCTGCGATTTCCATGAATTTGTCGCTGGGTTTCCTTCTGGTGATGATTTCATAGAGCAAGAACAGGATGTGTCCTCCGTCAAGGGCGGGGATAGGCAGGATGTTCATCACAGCTAATGCGATAGAGAGGAAAGCGGTCAGTCTCCAGAACATGCTCCATTGCCAGGTATCCGGGAAGATCTTGCCGATGGAGATAAAGCCGCCAACGCTCTCGTAGGCCTTGGTGCTTGGGTTGAAGATCAGTTTCAGCTGTTTCCAGTAATCGGAGATCTCGGTGAAAGTCTTGGAGAAGCCTTTCGGGATGGCTTGCCAGAAGGTGTAGTCTTTGGTCTCTAAATTGAAATATTCGCTCAGAGGCGCTAAATAAACGCCGATGACACCAGCTTCGGGCAAGTGCATGGCGAAACTTAACGTGTCGAAGTCGCGCACCGCCCTGATGGTGATGTCCTGGTTTTTGAAGGTTTTGATTTCCTGGACGAAAGTCTGATAATATGGCGTTGGAATATCATTGATGCCGATGATGACATCGCCGACTTCCATGCCGGCGGCTTTGGCGATGGAGCCGTCGCTGAAGTCAGACACCACAAACGGGGTGCGGTAGCTGATGAAGTTGGGGTCCTGGGTGCTGAGCAGCTTCGGGATAGCGTTCTCAGGCAAGGTGATGACCACCACCTGTCCGTCACGCTCCACCTCGATGGTCTTGACATCCTCTAAAATCATCTCCATTTGGATGCGGTGGAAGTCTTCTACTTCTTTGCCGTTGATGCTCAATATCTTATCGCCATCGCGAAAGCCGAATTCGTAAGCCAAGCTATCCACGGAGATGCCGTATTTGTTGACTTCCGAGGTGGGGAGATATTGTTCGCCATAGCTTGACAGCAGACCGATATAGACCACGATGGCAAGTACAACGTTCATAAACACGCCGGCCACCATGATGATAAAGCGTTGCCAGGCGGGTTTGGAGCGGAATTCCCAGGGTTGCGGGGGTTGTTTCATCTGCTCTTTGTCCATCGACTCGTCGATCATGCCGGCGATTTTGTTGTAGCCACCGAGCGGGAACCATCCGATGCCGTATTCGGTGGAATCGCTGCGGCGCCAGTCATCCTCTGCCAAGCTGTTTATGTCGATGGCGTCGTATTTCTTCTGTTTTTTCCCGGCGGCGTCAGTATATTCGGTGACGGTGTATTTTTCGGGAACGTTTTTGGAGAAAAAGCGCCAGCGCAACTTGCCGTTCACACGTTTAACACGCAGCAGCGAGAAACCCCAGTCGAAGAAAAGATAAAATTTATCCACCCTTACCTTGAACATTTTGGCCGCCATGAAGTGGCCGAGTTCGTGAACGAAAATCAAGATGGACAGTGCTAAAAAGAATTGTAAAACCTTAATTAATATAACCATGTGTCTTATTGCTTTTCAAAATTAATGTATTCTTGGGGATTTAAAGGTGTTCCTTTGTGCCACAGCTCGAAGTGGAGGTGTGGTTCGGTTGGTTGGTCGCCCGACTCGCCGATGATGGCGATGGCTTCTCCTGCGCTGACGTAGTCGCCTTCTTTTTTCAGCAAGGTGGCATTGTGTTTGTAGGTGGAGAAGTATTCGCCGTCGTGTTGTATGCCGATGGTATAGCCGAAGTCAGGGGTCCATGAGGCGAAGACCACAGTGCCGTCGAGTGTCGCGTTGATCAATTGGTCTCCTGTAGCTGAGATGTCAATGCCGTAATGTCTTTTAACGGGGTCAAAAGCTTGTATTACAGTGCCAGTAAGCGGCGTGAAGAAGTTGCTGATACCTTTGTAAGTGTTGGTCTTGACTAAGTTGCTTTTCATGGGCAGGTTGTAGAGGTTTTCCATCTCAAATTCCGCCCGTAGCGCTGAGTCAATCGTCGATTTTTTGAGTTCTATGGTATCTGTATCGATGCCGAGGAATGGGGCATAAATGTCTTTTTGTCCTAAGCTGTCGTCACTGAAATCGTAGCCATCAATGATGAGTTTCAGGTTGTTGAAGTAAACATCTTTGCGGTGTAACTCGTCCTCGATGGAGTCGGTGCGGCGGTACAAGTCATACACTTCTCGTTGCAACGAGGCTTTCTCGGCATATCCGGGTATGTATTCGCGCAAGGGGGTGAAGGCGATGAGGATGGTGGTGACGATGACAAGGATGACTGCCAATGCGATAGCTATAATAATGATATTCAATATATTGACTCTGAAATTGACAATAGGCTTCCTGGTCTCGTCGTGCGACATCACGAAGTGGTATTTTTTGTTCAATTTCTTGAAGGTGAACCGTCTCTTTTTTTTCTTTTTTTCTGTTTCGGCCATCTTTTTTGGTCTTAGACTGATTAAACCTGCAAAAATAAAAAAAATTCCGTCAATCATGGCGGAATTTTTCGAGAGTATAAGATGAAGTCCGAAGTTTTTATTCTTTGATAATTTTCTTCGTCACCATTTTTCCACCGAGGATTTGGATGAAATAAACGCCAGCCGGCAGGTCACTCATATCGATGGTGGCGGTGCCGTTCATGCTGAATCTTTTCACATCGACACCTTGTGCGTTGATGATATGGACGCCGGTGCGGCCCTTTTCATAGGTGGTCGTGATGGTCAGGCGGTCTCTCACCGGGTTGGGGCTAAGGGTTACTTTGAACGGTTCTTCGTCCACATCAGGCAGTTCGGGAACGTCCGTCAGAATGCCGGTGTGATGGCTATAAGTCACCAGTTTGCCTGAAACCCTCAAGATCGGGTTGTTGGAATCCTGACAATTCGGGCAACTGTTTTGTCCGTCCACGCAGTCGGGATAGTTGGGATGGCATTCATCGACGTAAGTCGGGTCAAACTCATAGAGGAGGTTGGCGTATCCGTTTTGAATGTAGTTGTCGAGGCTGTAGTTCCATACTAACATCAAGCTGCCGGGGCACCAACCGCTGCGAGGATACCACCAGGTGCCGTGGGACTCGCAGTCTGTCGGACTTGGGTTGCAGGTGCGCCATAGATGTTGGGTGTCAATGGTGGTGCCGTTGACTTTAATGTTATGAGTGGCTTCGTAGAACTCGGCTGCGTTGCCTGTGTTGTAGTTGCCGTTGGTGCCGCTGCTCCAGTTGTGACCCGAGGTCACCAGACGGAGGTTGGCTTTTTCAGTGCCATACTCGAACTGTACGCTACGGGTAGGAATAGGGCACAGGTTGTCGTAGTCGCCGAAAGCGTAAGTTCCAAACCATAGTTCCTGCATGTCCACGTAGGGATAGTCGGGGGTGCCTTTGGTGTATTCAAAGACAAGCGTCGGGGCGATGCCTGAGCCGTCGTAGCTCTCCATGTACAACTCAAATTCAACGAGACCTTGCAACAGCGAGGTGAAGTCGGTCATATCAAGGTCGTCAACGCATTCCATGCCAAAAGGAGTGGCATAGCGATAGAGTTCAACCCATTCGCCACGATGGTTTTTCACTCGGCAATAGCTCACGCGGTCATACTCGTCACAGTCACCGTTGACGCAGTGGTGCTCATAGTGCATGTTGATGGCGTTGAAGGCGTTGACATGGGTTGGGAAGACACTTTCGCCATGGTTCGTAAACACGTTGGTGTTCACTTGTAATTCACCGTTAAGGGCTGACACCACAATATCTTCGTAATTGGTGGTCACCTCAAAAGTGTTGGATACCGAAGTGACTTTGCCTCCGGTCTGGGTGATGCTTGCCGTCATGTTGTAGGTGCCTGCGCTGGAAGGTGTCCATGTAGTGTACCAATAGCCATTGTCGGGGTTGTCGGGATAATCGGTTTTCAAGGTCAGCTCTTGTCCATCAACGGTGCATTTCACGTTTTCAAATTTGAGGATGTTACCATGGTCGATGAAGGCGCTTAACACCACCATTACAGGGTTCTCGAAGTCGGGCATATACACCTTGGTGCCTTCGTATGGGCGACGGATGGTGATTTCGGGCGTGTAAAGCTCAGGATTGACGGCATAGAACGTACGCGAAACCGCAGGGGCAGGTTGCCAGTTGGTGCCATCACCGAGTTGTGTGGCTTTGACCTTTACTTGGCCATCTTCGCCGGTGAGGGTAAGGATATTGCCATTAATGGTAGCGGGACCATCCACTACTTCGAACGTTACGGGAAGGCCGGAAGTGGAAGTGGCTTGGAGTGTGATGGGCTGGTTATACACCAGCTGATCGGGAATTTCGGTAAAATCGATGAACTGTGCGGCCAGTCCACCGGGGAAATGACGCACGGTGAAGTTGTCGAAACCGCCAAAACCGCTGTTGAGCATGAAGATGTGATGCCATGTGGCGGGGTCGAATTTGTCGCCGCTGCCAGGAGTGAGACCAGCGTTGACGCCTTGGCATTCCGGTACAGCCTCCCACTCACCGTTGGGGTCATCATAAATCAGGTAAAGGGTAACGGCACCCTGACCATCGTAAGCGTCAAGGTCGATGGAAATCTTCCAACGATACCAATGCCATTCCCCGCCTTCGGGCTGGATGTTGCTGGTGATGACGTTGTTGGGCAATACCACACCATTCATGAAATTGGGATTGCTCGGGTTGACACCCGTCATCATCATGTAAATGCCGCCATCAGGTGAAGTGCTGTTTTCATCGGGATAAATCGGCTCATAGAGGGCACTGGAAGAAGTGGCCCTGCGGACGGGAGGAAGCACTGAGCCATCGCCGTTGCCGTCGTAACCGATGCCAAAGAAATCGCCCCACCATTGGCGCAACAAATCGCATTCCACCTCAATGACACCACCTGACGAAAAGTCAAAACCATATTGCGTGATGTCGTGGGTCGCAATATCACCGAAACTGGTGCCTGAAGAATTGGAGAACACCCCTATGGTTTCGTCAAGGGTCGGCTGTTCTGGATCGTGGCCAGTCCAAGAGAAGTGGCCTAAATAATCGGTGTACATGGGAGTAAAACCTCCATTGCCTGCGCTATGTACACGCACATACCAACCATCTTGGCCGTTAAGTAATTCGTTTTCACCATAATTGTTAAAATTAAAGGTGACTTCAGTCTGGGCTTTCAGTCCGAATGAGAAAGCCATCAATACAATAAATAAAATAATTCTCTTCATAACTATATCAATTTTAAATTCTAAATTATTAATTAATTATCAATTTCTTGCTCACCAAGCTTCCGCCAAGTATTTGCAAGGTGTAAACGCCTGCTGGCAGATGGCTCACATCAATGGTGCGTTCGCCATCCACAGTGAAATACATCACCATCTGACCCCAGACATTGAGCATCATCACGCTGACGGTGCCTTTTTCATAGTCGGTGTTGATGGTGACTTGTCCCTTGGCGGGGTTGGGATAAACCTCTGCCTTGAATGCCGGTTCAGCCGTAATCTGATGCACTCCCATGAACACATCTTCGTCGTTGCTGAATGTAATCACTTTGCCAGCCACCCTTAGAATCGGGTTGTCTGGAGCGGCACATTCCGTACAGGTGACACCGTCCACACAATCGGGATGGTTGGGGTGGCAGAGGTCCAAATAAGTGGGGTCGAACTGATAGAACAACGCTGCATGGCCAGCATGGATATAGGCAGAAAGATCATAGTCCCACACTAAGCCGATGGAACCGGGACACCAGCCACTTCGAGGATGCCACCAGGTGCCGTAAGATTCACAACCTGTAGGATGCGGGTTGCAAGTGCGCCACAGATGCTGGTCATATTTGTTTTGCCCGTTGACTAAAATATGGTGGGTGGCTTCATAAAACTCAGCAGCGTTGCCAGTGTTGTTGGTGTTGTTGGTGCCGCTGCTCCAGTTGTGGCCTGTGGTGGTGAGTTTCAATGTGGCAGCTTGTGCCTTGTCGCTGAAATGATAATCAACCACGGGAACCGGCTGTTGGTTGGCGTAGTCACCAAAACTGTAGGTGCCGAACCAAATCTCGTCCACATCGGCATAAAGATAATCAGGAGTGCCTTGGGTGAATGTGAAGATTAAGTTTGGGTTGGATCCGCTGCCGTTCCAAAGCTCCATGTAATACTCAAACTCCACCAGACCTTGCAGCAGCGAAGAGTAGTCGCTCACATCAAGATCGTCGGCGCATTGCATTCCAAATGGGGAGATATAACGGAACAGTTCCACCCATTCGCCGCGATAGTTGCGTATTTTAACGCCGCCTACACGGTCATATTCGTCGCAGTTGCCGTTGACGCAGTTATAGTCGAAATGCGCCATGATATTGTTGAAAGCGCCCACATGGGTGGGGAACACATACTCACCTCTGGCGCTGTGTTGGCTTGGCGTACACACTAAATCGCCCTGCATGGTAACCACATCAAACCCGCCATTGGGATGTTGTACGTCAAAAGTGTTATTGTAGGTTGTCGTTTTTCCTCCCGACTGGGTCACGCTGACGGTCATGCCGTATAATCCAAAGTCTTGGGGAGTCCAAAAACCATAATAATAGCCGTTTTCAGGGTCATCGGGATATTTGGTGTGCAGGATGATTTCCTCATTGTCGATAATGGCTTTGATTTCCGTGAATTTAATCACTTCGGGATGCTCTGTATAGGCTGAAACCACGACCATTACGGGATGGGGCGCATCCAGATAAACCGTGTGTCCATTGTAAGGGCTGCGTATGGTTACTTCTGGCGAATAAAGGTCGGGATCCACCACCTCGAAGGTCTTGACCACATCGGGAGCGGGGAGCCATGAGGCGTTACCCGCTTGGGTGGCTTTGAATTTCACCACGCCTTCCTCACCGGTTAGGGTAAGGACGTTACCGATGATGTAGGCGGGGCCCTCCATGTACTCGAAGGAAACGGGAAGTCCCGAGGAAGCGGTAGCCGTCAAGGTGATGGGATCGTTGAAGACCAATTGGTTGGGTATGTCGGCCATTTCGATGAGCTGTGCGTTTCCATCAGGTTGTTGGCGCACCAATAAGTTGTCAAAGCCTCCTAAGCTGCCTTGAGCGTGGAAAAAGAGGCCATCCCAAACTTGATAGTCGTTCTTGTCGCCCGAGCCTGGGGTCAGGTGCATGTTGATGTTGGTTGCAGCTGCCTGTTGGATCCACTCGCCAGTGCAGCCTGACTTGACGAATACGGTCACTGAGCCTTCACCGTTATATGCTGTGAAATCGAACGACATTTTGTAACGGTTCCAGCCGTCTTCGTCGAAGGCGAACTCCACAGAGGATTCATCGGGCAGACAAAGTTTGGCGTGACCGCTGTCGCCTTGGCCTTTGCAGAACAGATACACGCCGCCATCGACATCGTTCATGCCTGGCAGGATGTGTCCGTCGCCGTCACCGTCGAAGCCTACACCGAAGAAGTTGCCCCACCAGGTGCGGTTCATATCCATCTCCAAATCCATGATGCCGCCTTGTTGGAAACTGAAATTGAAGTTTGCAGAGGCTTTGCGGGTGGCCGTGCGACCCACGCCGGCGCCACCATGCGGATACCATACCGCAATAGTCTCGTCAGGCGACGTTTCAGAACCGCAAACATAATCCACGTTGAAGTCCTGTGAGGAAGCAGCCGTCTGGTAATGCGTCATCCAGCCGTCTTGACCGTTGAGGTTCTGTGATCCCGTGGTCAAAGCGTTGAAATCATACAAGTATTCCACTTGGGCCATCGCCGCAGCGGAAAACATCAATCCGATTAATAAAACGATTATTTTTTTCATTTTCACCCATATTTAACTCTTACTGGATGGTCATCCACCATACTGGTGTTTGCCTCGTGTCGCCGTGCAACATGCGGGCTGTTTGTGCCGTATAATTGTCATAATTGTATTCCACTTCTTTTTGTGGATATTCCATGCGGTAGGAAGTCAGCTTGGCATGGTCGGTGGTGGTTGGCGTGGCAAACGTACGACGTGCCAAAGCCCAGGCTTCCCAAGGCTGGCGGAAGAGGTTCAGCCAACGTTGCTGATAGAGTGCTTTCAGATAGGCTTCCTGGCTTCCGTCAAATTCGGGGTTCGTGATGATAGTGCTGACCAGTACCTTGGTTGAGTAAGAGTAACTCCACGCATAGATATCCGAGTTGCCGATGCTGCTGGAATATTGCGGATAGAAATAAGTCCAACGGCTGGTCTGCGACGGGATATGTCCCCAGAACAGGAACGATTGGTAGATGCCGACGCGGATGGATTCATCTGCACTCAAAGGAGGGGTGATGCCTCCGATATTCCTGATTTCAATTTCAGCTTTCATAAACAGCACATCGGCGTAGGTCACTAAAATTTGTGGGATGTATTTCTCATCTCTGGTCAGATAATAATTGAAAGGAGAGAAGAGGCACGAAGGTCCTTTGAAGGTATAGCTGCCATCGCGAGACTGGGCGTAGGGCGAGCCACCTTCGACGGGTGTTTCGGCTGTGCGGATTTGAGGATAAGGCCTCCAAGCGCCATCAGGGAAGCTGTCGGTCTTATGGTTCGTGTCGAAAAACAGGAAGGTGCGGTAATCGAAGATGCCGCTGCCGTCCATGTCATCCGTGGAAGAGAGACAGCTCCAGATCGTTTCGCCCATGCGGAGGTGTTTGTGCTCACGGAACGACCAATTGTTATCCCAGTTGGTGCCCAATGTGCTGGGCCACAAGCAGATGCCTCCTCCTAAGGGAGAGCCTCCAGTAGCACTCATCACGGTATAGTAGAAGTTATAGGCGTCCACTAACAAAGGCTCGGCAAAAGCAGGATCTTTGTCGTACATGCGCAGACCGTGGCGCAAAATAAGTGAGTTGGCGAACTCGGACCAAAGTGTGTAATTGTTGCTGAGCAGCACGTCATAAGGCAGTTTGTAGTACTCATTTCCGCTGGGTGTGGTGAGGGAGTCGGCCTGAAGGATGTCGCGTGACCAAGCTAACTCTTTCAGCAATGTTTTGTAGATGCTCTCCTGGGAGTCCCATTCAGGTTTCATGGTCGCTTGTGAGGAAGCGTTTTCCCAGATGCGCCCTGCCTGGGTATAGGGCATGTCGCCGAAGATGTCAGTGACTTTAAAAGTCTGGTATGCCTTCAGCACATTCAATTGTGCGCGGACCTTGTCGCAAACCGCAGTGTCGCCATGCTCTTCGTCGTATGCGTCAAAGCGTTTTTCCAATTCACGGATGTTGGCCAGCATGAGATAATAGCCAGACCAAACGGCCGCGGTTCCGATCTGCGAGTTGCCCCAAGCGTCGGAAGTCAAGGCGCCGAGTTCCGTTTCAGGATACCAAATCTCGTTTTGCAGGTAAAACTGCTCGTCCATGTTCTGCTGCAAGGAGCTTACCACCCCGTTGAAAAGGGCTTCGGTGGTCGTTCCTGTCGGCGAGAATGGGTTTTGGTTCATCTCCTCAAAGTCCTTGGTGCAGGAAGTAATTATTAAACCAATTAATCCCAAATAAAATATCTTTTTCATAATTTTAAATTTTCCATTTTCCATTTTTCGTTTCTACCGAGCTTTAAGCCCTAAAGGGCTATTTCCCGTTTTCTGTTTTCCGTTTCTACCGTTTCTACCGAGCGTTAAGCCCTAAGGGGCTATTTCCCGATTTTAAAGGTTTACCTTAAGCGATAACATAATCGATCTCGTTCCTGGATAGGAAGCGTATTCCAGACCTTGGGCGTTGCCGGAGCCTTGGGTGCCTTCAGGGTTGATGTTGTCGGGAAGTGTCTTGTAGAAATAGAACAGGTCGCGACCCACCAAGGAGATGGAAGCCTGCTTGAAGAGGTTTTGCTTATCCAGCCATTTGCGCGGGAAGTCGTAAGTCAGCGAAATCTCACGCATTTTGATCCAAGTGTTGTCAACGATGCCCGGTGTGGAAATGATTTTACCCCAGCCGCCATAGTTGGGCATGTATTTGTAGAGGTAATGCACTACGTTTTCATTGGGATGAGCCTCACCTGTCTCGGTATTGATGCAATAACCCGGCAGTTTGACGCCGTAGTTGCCGATGAAGTTGCCATCAGCATCGTAGTAGGGCTCTCCATAGCCGTCACGTTCGTATAGTGTCTCTGGGCTTTGGCCGGTCTGCATACCCACCACGTAGGAGGCGCAGTAGATTTGTCCGCCTAATTTGGCATCGATCAAAGCGTAGAGTGACCAGTTCTTGTAAGAAGCCCTCAAGTTAATACCTCCTGTGATTAAAGGAGCGCAGTTGCCCACCGGCACACGGTTTTCAGTGATAAGATACGCTGTTCCTGATTCGTTGAGCAAAGGCATGGGATTGTTGTTTTCGTCATAGAAAGGTCCTATCACTGTTCCATCAGGCATAGTGTATTTATACACGTAATCCCAGCCGTAGATGGTGCCGTATTCCTCTCCTTCCTCCACGGCGATGGCGGGACCGTTGGAGCCCCAGATTTCGGACAACGTGTACATGTTGGCCCCCGACAAATCCACGATCTTGTTTCTGTTGCGGGCCAGGTTCAGACCTATCTGCACGCCGTGGTCTTTGCCATTGGTGATGTCGTAGGTCATGATGGCCTCGATACCTTTGTTGGTGACCACACCCGTGTTGATGGTCACGTTGGAAGCCCCGGAGGAAGGTGCTAACGGTGATGACAGGATTTGATCCCAAGAGTAGATGTCGTAATAGGTGAAGTCCATGTTGAAACGAGCGCCTAATCCCAAGTCAAAACCGACTTCGAAGGCGCGCTGGCGTTGGGGTTTCAGCGCCAATGGTGGCACTGTGGTGGGCAGCGACGACGACAGCTGGTGTCCGAAGGAACCTGTGCTGTAGGTGTAGTTCAGCTGGTAAGGCTCTGTGTCGCTTGCCGTCTGTGCCCACGAGCCTCTCAGCTTCAGGTAGCTGACAAGACCCCAGTTCCAATTTTTAAAGGCGGAGGTCGGCACGAAGCTCAAAGTGGTGGAAGGGTAGAAGTAGCTGTTGTTGTTCATGGGCAGTGTCGATGACCAGTCGTTACGGCCGGTCACGTCGAGGAAGAGATAGTCGCTGTAACTCAGGTTCAGGAAGGCATAGAGCGAATTGACTTGTTTTTCCCATCTCGACTCGCCGAAGGTGCGCTCGGTGGCTGAGGAGTAGTTGTAAATGGTGTACAAGTTGGCGTAGGCCCAGGTGCCTGAAGAGCCGTTCAAACCGTCGCGATAACCGTAATATTGCTCGCCGCCGAAGGAGAAGCGGAAGTTGAGCTTGGAGCCGATGATTTTATCTTTATAGGCTGTCAACAGGAAGTCCATGTCACGGGTCAAGGCGGTGGATTTGCTCTTGGAGTAGTAGCCGCCCGCCATGCCGTCGATGGTAGTGGGTTTGTTCTTGGTGATGTAGTTGTCGTTGTTCCAGTCCAAGGCTACTTTGGCGGTGGCTGTCAGCCATGGGGTGACGTCGTAGAGCATCCGCACGGAGCCGAACATCTTGTCACGGTCAAGGGTGGTGTTGTGGTTATAGAACGTCCAGAAGGTGCTATTGTAAATATACATGTATGGATAGCCGTCAAACTGGTTCATGGTGCCGTCGGGGTTCTCGTAGGCGGTGGCTTCGAGACCTTTCCAGCTGCGGGGCCAGCTGTAAAGCAGACCTTTGTTGAAGTTGCTGTTCGACTCACCAATCTCGGGGGAGTTGAGGCGGAAATAATCCAAGTAGGTGAAGGCCACATCGACTTTGATTTTGTCGGACACGTTGATGAGCGATCCCACGTTGACGGTGGTTTGCCGCAGGTTGCAGTTGTCGATGATGGCGTCAGTCCTTGAGTCGGTGAAGGAGACGCGGATGCTGCCGAAGTCACCGGCGTTTTGCAACGAGATATTGTTGTTGAAGGTATGTCCGTTATGGTACAGCATGCTTAAGTTGTCGGGCTGTGGCGTATAGTCGCGCACCACGCCGTCCCACCAGAGGACTTTCTCGCCGTTCATCTCAGGGCCCCAGCTTTGGGCACCGCCATAATAGCCGAAGGTGGTGTTGGTGGGCTCGCCCGCAGGACCATTATCCACGCTGTAGATGCCGGGGTATTCATACACCTGCTCGTCGTTCTCAAACATGCCTTCTATGGGGGTGAGGGTCGGCTTGTTGAAGGTGATGGGGCCGCCGGCGCCGTATTTGTTTTGCACCGAGCGGTAGAGGTATGGCTGGGTCACTTTGTAGCTCGTTGAATAGCTGATGCCCAAACCGCGTTGTTTGCTGCCTTTTTTGGTGGTGATGAGCAGCACGCCGTTGCCACCTCTTGATCCGTACAAAGCCGCTGCGGTGGGGCCTTTCAGGATGTCGATGTTCTCAATGTCTTCTTGGTTGATGTTGTTCAAAGCCGTGCCCCAGTCGCGACCGCCACTCCATTCGGTCACGCCGCCTTCATTGGTCATAGGCACGCCATCGACGACGATGAGCGGTTGGTTGTCGCCGAAGATGCTGTTGTTGCCTCGAATAGTGATACGCGAGGAGCCACCGTCAACGCCAGTGGGATTGACGATTTGCACACCTGCCGAGCGACCGCTCAAGGCACTGATCACGCTGCCCGAGCCTGACTTTGCGATAAGGCCTCCGTCGATCTCCTCGGTGGCATAGCCTAACTCTCGTTTCTGGCGTTTGATGCCTAAAGCCGTCACCACCACGTCGTCAAGCATCTTGGCGTCTTGGTCCATAGTGACATTGATTTTGTTACGGCCTTTCACGGGAATCTCCTGAGTGACGAAACCCACAAAGCTGAACACCAGCGTGCCATTGGCATCCACAGTGATGCTGTAGTTGCCGTCGATGTCGGTGACCGTTCCACCGCTTCCACCTTTGATGGTGATGGTGACACCTGGCAAGCTGAAACCATCGTCGCTGGAAATCACTTTACCTGAAACCATGAGGCTTTGGGCAAATGATCCCAAAGGCAACATCAGGATGGCAAGAAATAGAAATAGTAAGTGTTTTTTAATCATAAGAAATGTATTAATCTTGTTTATTCAGTTCTTAGGTCTGTGGTTTTTTTTTGCAAATATAAAAAAATCCCGTCTGATAAGGCGGGATTTTTACTTCGGTCAAGGCCAAATGTTGATAAATAATATCGGTTTGGGCGAGTTTGTTACTAGTCCATCCAGCCGCCTGTCCAAGTGATTTGCTTGGTGAAGGTGGGCGTGTCGGAGTCTTCGTAATACTCTACGATGGCGGAACCATCCTTGTTGTTGCGAAGGAGTAAAACCGGCATCGACACA